>Ga0222429_100169_pt1 | contig 97637 bp, 63 predicted proteins | sample 1B50Ametagenome_FD_182475 | JGI IMG/M metagenome (GOLD analysis project Ga0222429, IMG submission 182475) | Enriched microbial communities from leaf-cutter ant dump, University of Wisconsin, Madison, United States - 1B50A (version 2) | ecosystem: Environmental > Terrestrial > Nest > Insects nest...
TCGCACCTCAGTCACTGCGAACGTGGTCCCTAACCCGACAAAACCCGGCTGCAGCACCTCAGCGACTGCGAACGTGGTCCCTAACCCGACAAAACCCGGCTGCAGCACCTCAGTCACTGCGAACGTGGTCCCTAACCCGACAAAACCCGGTTGCAGCACCTCAGTCACTGCGCACGTGGTCCCTAACCCGACAAAACCCGGCTGCAGCACCTCAGCGACTGCGCACGTGATCCCTAACCCGACAAAACCCGGTTGCAGCACCTCAGCGACTGCGAACGTGGTCCCTAACCCGACAAAACCCGGCTGCAGCACCTCAGTCACTGCGCACGTGGTCCCTAACCCGACAAAACCCGGTTGCAGAGTTTGAGTAACGTTACTTCAGGATCGTTCTGCTAGACCAATTCAGATTTTTGCAAAAGCGCATGCACGATTACCGCCATTTGCGCCCTTGTGATCTCCGCGGCCGGAGCCAGCTTCATCGCAGATTCGCCGGTAATGATGCCGATCTGCAAACAATGGGCGACGCTGTCCAGCGCCCAACCGGACACATCCTTTGCATCAGCGAACGCATTCAGCAATTCGCTGGCGGTTTGCGGATCGGAATGTTTATCAATCAGCCCTGTCAGTTGCATCGCTTTCGCTGCGATGACCATCGCTTGTTCGCGCGTCAACGTATCCATCGGGCGAAAGCGCAAGTCGTCATACCCGGCAATCAATCCGTAGGCATGAGCAACTTTTACCGCCTTGTAATACCAATGCGACAGATCCACATCTGTAAATGCTGTCGTTTCGCCTTTTCCCGTCAGTCCCAGCGCATTGACAACGACCGCCGCGAACTCGCTGCGGGTAACCGCTGCCTCCGGGCGGTACAGACCGCCGCCCTCACCGTGCACAATCATCCGCGAACCCAAGTCGTTTGTGACATTCTTTGCCCAATGATTGGCCACGTCGGTAAACGCGATCTTATTCCGAATCAAGGCGTACACACTGTTCGACATGCTGCTAACCTTGGCATAGTATTTCCCTTCATGGAAAACTATCTTTGTCGGCACGTGGCGGACCGTTCCATCCGGGTCAATGACAATCGCCGTTGTTACGCTGCCGGCATCCACATCGTCCGGGATCGCTACGAACCGTTCGACAAAGGTTTGAAATGTCGTTACTTCCAAGGCAGCGTCTGCATGCTTTACGCGTACCGTGAAGTTCAACGGCGGCGCAATTACTGCAAATCCCCCGTTCACCGAGGCCTGGTTCAGCACGTCCGACATGTCGACAGAAGCTTCTGCGATCTCAAACTCCACCGTAAAGTCTTGAAGCGCTGCAGCGTGACCGAGCCGTTCGGCAAGCCCGCTGATGTCCAATTGTTGCGCCGGCATTCTATAGATCGCCTTGGGTGTGCGAATTTCAATCACGACCTGCCCGTCTTCCAGATGCTTGACAAACTGCCCGTGAAACACGGTCAGGACGATATCGGAGTCGCGCGTTACGGTTATCTCAAGCTTGGCGGAATCTTCGCCCTGAAGCCGTTGCATCACCGCTTCTTCCTCGATTTCGATGAGAGTGACGCTTCTGCCCGTTTGCTCGTCTCGTGCAACGGTGACCCCGTCAGTTCCTCCGGTTCCATTAACCAAGACCCCGGAATCCTCGGTATCTTTCCGGGATGCACCATCTCCATTCGTGACGGCGCTTATATTCGAATCAAATGATGCGCCCTGGCCGGTTGACGCAAATTCCGCGCTGACGCTCAGCGCCGCCGTTACGTCCGCATCCGTGCGTGTCGCCTCCGTCTTGCCATCGCTCCACCGCACGAACCGGTAGCCCGCGTCCGCCACCGCTGTCACCGCCGTGCCGCTCCCCCGGTAATCCACCGTCTGTGCGGCGTCTCCCGTCAGACTGCCGCCCGAACCCGCACTGTAGGTCAGCGTGTAGGTCGGCATCATCGTGAACGACTTGATGTTCGATTCGCCCGCGTTGGGCCCGCCCGTCACGACCAGGCGGAACTTGTACGCCGTACTCGGCGTCAGCCCGGTCACCGTCGCGCTTGCCGCATCCACGGCGATGGTTCCGGTATCGGCCACGGTCCACGTGTCTTCCGCCAGCGGGGACTGCTCGATCGCAATCGCGGTCGCGTCGACCGCTGCGGTCCAGCTAAAGCTTGCCTGTCGGCTCAAATATTGCGTATCGGCGAAATCCGTCACGGGACCTTCATACGCCTCGCTCGCAAATTCCGCGCTGACGATCAGCGCCGCTGTTACGTCCGCATCCGTGCGTGTCGCCTCCGTCTTGCCATCGCTCCAACGCACGAACCGGTAGCCCGCGTCCGCCACCGCTGTCACCGCCGTGCCGCTCCCCCGATAATCCACCGTCTGTGCGGCGTCTCCCGTCAGGCTGCCGCCCGAACCCGCACTGTAGGTCAACGTGTAGGTCGGCATCATCGTAAACGACTTGATGTTCGATTCGCCCGCATTGGGCCCGCCCGTCACGACCAGGCGGAACTTGTACGCCGTATTCGGCGTCAGCCCGGTCACCGTCGCGCTTGCCGCTTCCACGGCGATGGTTCCGGTATCGGCTACGGTCCACGTGTCTTCCTCCAGCGGGGACTGCTCGATCCGAATCGCGGTCGCGTCAACCGCTGCGGTCCAGCTAAAGCTTGCCTGTCGGCTCAAATATTGCGTATCGGCGAAATCCGTCACGGGACCTTCATACGCCTCGCTCGCAAATTCCGCGCTGACGCTCAGCGTTGCCGTCACGTCTGCATCCGTACGTGTCGCCTCCGTCTTGCCATCGCTCCAACGCACGAACCGGTAGCCCGCGTCCTCCACCGCTGTCACCGCCGTGCCGCTCCCCCGGTAATCCACCGTCTGCGCCGCATCGCCTGTCAGGCTGCCGCCCACGCCCGCGCTGTAGGTCAGCGTGTAGGTCGGCATCATCGTGAACGACTTGATGTTCGACTCGCCCGCGTTCGGCCCGCCCGTCACGACCAGGCGGAACTTGTACGCCGTATTCGGCGTCAGCCCGGTCACCGTTGCGCTTGCCGCATCCACGGCGATGGTTCCGGTATCGGCCGCGGTCCACGTGTCTTCCGCCAGCGGGGACTGCTCGATTCGAATCGCGGTCGCGTCGACCGCTGCGGTCCAGCTAAAGCTTGCCTGTCGGCTCAAATATTGCGTATCGGCGAAATCCGTCACGGGACCTTCATACGCCTCGCTCGCAAATTCCGCGCTGACGCTCAGCGCTGCCGTCACGTCCGCATCCGTACGTGTCGCCTCCGTCTTGCCGTCGCTCCAACGCACGAACCGGTAGCCCGCATCCGCCACCGCTGTCACCGCCGTGCCGCTCCCCCGATAATCCACCGTCTGCGCCGCGTCTCCCGTCAGGCTGCCGCCCGAACCCGCGCTGTAGGTCAACGTGTAGGTCGGCATCATCGTGAACGACTTGATGTTCGATTCGCCCGCGTTGGGCCCGCCCGTCACCACCAAGCGGAACTTGTACGCCGTATTCGGCGTCAGCCCGGTCACCGTCGCGCTTGTCGCATCCACGGCGATGGTCCCGGTATCGGCCGCGGTCCACGTATTTTCCGCCAAAGGGGACTGCTCGATTCGAATCGCGGTCGCGTCGATGGCCTTCGTCCAACGGAATGTCGCCTGCCGGCTCAAGTAAACCACATCCGAGAAATCCGCTACAGGAACGCCGGCAAATTCCGCTGTGACGTTCAAATCCGCCGTTACGTCCGCATCCGTGCGCGTCGCCTCCGTCTTGCCGTCGCTCCACCGCACGAACCGGTAGCCCGCATCCGGCACCGCGCTCACCGGCATGCCGGATGCGAGATAATCCACCTGCTGCTCCATATTTCCCGTTAAGCTCCCGCCGCTGCCCGCAGCATAGGTTAAGGCGAAAGTCGGCGTCAAAGTCGTAAACGAAACTATGTTCGATTCCCCGGCATTTTCGCCGCCCAACACGACCAGCCTGAACTTGTAATCCGTCTTCGGCGTCAGCCCGGTCACGGTCGCGCCGGTCGCATCCACCGCGATCGTGCCAGCATCTGACGTGGTCCATGACTCTTCCGCCAGCGGAGACTGCTCGATCCTCAGCCCGATCGCGTCGACCGCCGCCGTCCAGTGAAACGTCGCCTGATAGCTTAAATACTGAACATCGGCAAAATCCGCAATGAGAGAAGCACCCGCCTCCTCGTTTGCGAACTCCGCACTGACACTCAGCGCGGTCGTCACGTCCGCATCGGTGCGCGTCGCCTCCGTCTTCCCGTCGCTCCACCGCACGAAGCGGAATCCCGCATCCGGCACTGCCGTCACCGCCGTACCGCTTCCCCGGTAATCGACCGTCTGCGCCGCATCGCCCGCCAGACTTCCTCCCGGGCCTGCGCTATAGGTCAGCGCATAGGCCGGCATCGTTTTCAACGATACGATATTGACGTTGCCCGCTTTCGGTCCTCCCGTGACCGCCAGGCGAAACTTGTATGCCGTGCTTGGCGCAAGCCCGGTGGCGACAGCGCTCGTCGCATCCGCGGCAAGCGTTCCGGTATTGGCCGCAGTCCACGCCTCTTCCGCCAGCGGAGACTGCTCGATAGCAATCGCGGTCGCATCCGCTGCCTGTGTCCAGTTCAGCGTAACTGTGCTGCTCGAATAGGCCATTGCGGCGAAATCCAACTGCGGCGAACGCGCCTGCCACTCCAGATGCACCAGATAAGCCTCGGGTGTGTCGTCAAACCCTTCAGCCGGCCATTCGCGGCCTTTGAACTGAGGCTCGGGCCCCGAATAGCCGATAATCATCGGCCAGCGCGGACCGGCGTGCGCTCTCGCAGGAAGGCCGAGCGAACGTACGGTGCCCGATTCGGAAGAAGCGGCAACTTCCGGCAGTTGATACCGGCCCGGTGTCGGATATTCCGGCAGCGTATAGGGCAATTCACCCCGGTAGAGGTCGAGCTGCTCCGCCGGGATGCGAATCCAGACGGAAACCGGCTGCGTCTCGTCCTGCACGGTCAGCCGCCCCTTCAACAGCAGCGTCTCGATCCGCACATCCAGCGCCACGTTCGCCCCGCCATCGTCAGGCAACCATTGCCCGTTTGACGTGTAGACTTCCACATCGCCGACCGCGTCCCAGTCCATGCGCGCGTATTCCTGGTTCGGATCGCCGCTGACGAGCAAATCGTCCATCGCCATCGTCACGTACAGCTTGCCGTTCGGATGCAAGGCCGGAAATTGCGGATAATTGATTCCCTGAACGATCCGCTCGACCGTGCCGTCTGTTTGAATGCGCACAATGAGTCCGGAATCGGAATGATCCCAGGCGTTGGCCTCCGTCGTCAAATACAGCACGCCGTTCGCATCGAGCGCGAGGCCGCGCGCGCGCCAGAATCCGTCGGCAATCAAGCGGATCGTGCCATCCGGCTGTTTGACGCGAACCTTGCCGGCCGACACCATCACCCCGTCGCGTCCGACACCGCCGTACTCGCTGAAATAGATGTTGCCTTCGGCGTCTACGGCAACTCCCTCCGGCATGCTCGTCTCCTGACTCGAAACGACCGTTTCCGTTGCTCCGCTCAGGCGATCCCAACGCAAAATCCGGTTTTCCGATTCCAGCACGACGTACAGATTGCCTTGCGAATCGAGCGACACCTGGCGGGGACGGTTAATGCCCGTCACCACGAACCGCTCGCGCCCGTCCGGCGCGATGCGCAGAATGCCGCCATTGCCGATATCCGAATCCAGTGCGACATAAATGTTGTTTTCCCGATCGACGGCAATTCCGTAAAACCCTCCTTTTCCGAACAGCTCGGTCTTGACCGGCAGCAGGCTTTGTTTGCCATTCGGAAACAGGCGTACGATGTTGCGCCGATTATATTCCGTATAGTAAATCGAGCCGTCGGGCCCTGCCGCAACGCCGTAGCTGTAATGGGCCTCCGCGACCAATGACAGATGGTTCGGAATGACTGCCATATGCTGCCCTTGCTCGGCGGGCAACTGTTCCATCAATCGCGGATCGATGGCCGCGGGCGGGTCGGGATGCTCGCTTGTCCATGTTCCTCGCGGATGCGGCAAATTTTCCGTATACGGTTCCTCCGAAGCGGACTGCGCGAATGCCGCACCACCAAAAGCGACTGCCAGCGCGACAACCAACAAAACGAATAAAGTCCACCTTGCTGCAACCGATAATCGATGGCGCAGAACAACCATTTTCATCATCTCCCGTATGATCATTTTTTTACAAACACCGTCAAATGCCCGTCCACCGCACGAGACCGTTATTCCCCGCCCATGCCGGTATGCTGAATCCCCTCCTTTATGTATTTCTGGCTGAACAGGTACAATAGAAATAAAGGCGCCACGATCAGCACACAGGCGGCCATGACGATCGGTTGATCGAGCCCGTCATCCGGGTTCATCCCGTAAGCGCTGTAGATGCTGCTTTCGATCAGCAGAATCCGCATCGGGATGGTGTACAGCGATTCCATGTTCAGAAACATGGAAGGCTGATAATAGTCGTTCCAGTTCCAAATAAACGAGAACATGCCGGTCAGGATGAAGGCGTTCTTGGCCAGCGGCGCCATCACCGTCGCGAAGACGCGAACGGCGCCCGCTCCGTCAAGACGGGCAGCTTCTTCCATCTCCTGCGGCAGAGACTGAAAAAATTGGCGAAAGATCAGAATAAACAACGCCCCGCGCAAGCCGTGTGCAAAAAAAGAAGGAACGACAAACGGATAATAGGAGTTGATCCAGCCCAATTCTTTGAATAACGAGTACAACGACAAGATGATCGTTTGCGGCGGGACCAGCAATGTCAACAAGACGAGTCCGAAAAACAAGCGGCTGCCGGGAAACCGGTACCGGCCGAAGCCGTATCCGGTAATCGAGCAAGACAGCAGTTGCCCTGCGCAGCACAGCAGTGTCAACATCGTCGTATTGAGCAGCGCCCGGGCAGCGTTCAACCCATGGATCGCCACCTTGAAATTTTCATAGTGCACGGCGTTCGGAATCCAGACGACAGACGAGTCCAGGAAATCCGCGAGCGACATGGCGGACGTACTGACCATATAAAATAACGGCAGCAGGAAGATATAGGCGAACTCAGCCAGCACAACATAAACGACGGCCTTCATCAGCCATTTTTTCGATCTGACGAAATATTTAACGATCGATTCGGCCATACCCGATCATCCCCCTTCCCAGGACAGCCGCAAATCCCATGAAGAGCAGCGCGACGCCAAAGTACAGCCAACTTAACGCAGACGCAAACCCGAAGTTCATTTGGTTCAATAAATTTCGTTTCATGTAATCCATGATCGGGCTGAGCGGATCGGTAAAGCTGTCGATCGTCGCATAGATGATGTTCAGCAGCACAACCGGCGCGATATAAGGCAATGTAATTTTGTAAAATGCTTCCCAGGACGTCGCCCCATCCACTGAAGCAGCCTCGTAATGGGACCGGGGAATGTTGTGCATCGCCGCCAGGAAGATCATTATCTCTACGCTGCTGCGCCAGACAAGCAAGCCGAGCCGATTGAACACCTCCGTGCCAATGATCTGGTTTACGATCATCGCGCCTCCCACGAATGAATCGAAGATCGGGAGATGACCGACCTCTTGGTGAAACAGCCGGTTCATCACGACCCCGCTGAAGATGATCGGGATGAAGAAGATGCCCCGGAAAAGGCCGATTCCGCTCGCCTGTTTATTAAGCAGAACGGCTGCGAACAAGGAAAAGATGACGATAATCGGGATATCGACCAACGCATTGCCGAGCGTCCCGACGAAGTAGACGCCGAATTGGGGGTCCAGAACGACATCGCGGTAATTATGCAAGCCGACGAACGGGCCGCCCAGCATATTCCCAAGCGTCGGTCTGGAGAAGCTCATCTTGAAAGATACGAGCAAGGGGTACAGCATAAAGGCCGTAAACCCGATGAGCCAGATTGAGATGAAGCCGTATCCTTCGACAATCCGTCGATGCTCATACCGATAGCGCCGCCTGCGCACCGTTTCCAGCGGATTCATTCGCTTCCCCCTCCATTCCGCTCCACGCCATAGCTCATCGCCTCAACCGTCATCCCGCCGCTTCGATAGGCCCGTTCGCCGTAATTCACCCATATTTTCGTTCCGTCGTCGTACTCCGTGACGAACAGATCGGCCGCCGCCTCGCGATGGTCCACGATCCGGCGGTCCTTGAGCGGCTGCCAGACTTCCTGCCACATCCGGTAAGCCTCCTCAAGCTCGGGCATCCATGCTTCGTATTGCGAGCTGTACAAGCGGTCGTAGTTCGTATACTTCAAGCGATCGGTCGGGCGATAGGTCAGCTCGAATGTCGGCACAGCCCCGTATTCCACAGCCCTGAGCAACTCCCTCTTCGGCACATCGCTTCGATTGATCGGCGGCGTGTAATACAGCTTGGAGCCGTGATAAACCATCTGCACGAAAGGGATTTGCCTGTCGAACAGCTCATCGTTCGAAGTCGACATGACGCTGTCCAGAATCGTGTCCGCATAAATCAGGGCATAGTCGTTCCCCTGATATACCCTGACCGTGCCCAACGCGTCCTTCGCTTCCTTCATCCACTGATTAAAAATGGCCTTCGTGTCCGCCCGGCGGATCGGCATTCGCTCGTTGTAATCGCTGAAGAGCAATTCGCCCACATGCCGCAGATCAACCGATCGCACGCCGGATCGCTTCAAATAATCAAGCCCGCCCAGGCGGTATTCGTCTTGAAACGGGCTAAGCCAATACCAGCGGACAGAAGTATCGGAGCTTCCGCTGGGCCTGAGCGGATGGTGAACGTACAATTCCCCGTTGGGCTGGCGAACCGCATCCGAACGAAGCGAGACGCCGTTGCCCCCGATTCCCCGATTGATCACATCCAGATCATTGTCTTCCATTGAAAGGACGATATGGTCCCGGTTCAGATGCTCCAAGAGCGCGAGCAGCCCCTTGTCGCCGCCGAAGTGCGCATCTGCCGGCCAACGTTGCGGCAATTGGCCGTAATAGCCGCCCCGATACCACCCCGTTAACGCGACAGAAAACCGTTCCAGACCGGACGCAAGCAATTCATCCGCGATTCGCTCCGCCTCGGAGAAGGTGGTCATCACTTCCGGCGTCTGGAACAGGCTGCCCTGGTAGCCGGTCGTGCCCATGAACAGTCGGACCAGCAGCGGGTTGTCCGGCACGGACTCCGACTCGCCCCATAAGTCCCGGTAATACGCTCGAGCGATACCCGCAAGGTCCGCGTATGAAGGCTCGGCAGCCGCGACAAACGTATACCTCGCGACGCGATCGTTGTTGATCCGGTTCTTCTCCACCCAGGGAACCAAACGATCCACCGAGCCCAAACGCGAGGTGTACATCTTGCGCAGAACGAATTCCAGGCCGCCCCGGTAGTACGGCAAATTATTGACGCCCGGCGGATTTACGATCAGCCTGGCGTCTTCGGCGCCGGATGTCAGCATATTCACATAACCGCCTTCACGCTTGGCAAGGCCGAATACAGGCATCGTCACCGGTTCGCCCGATTCCGGCCGGCGCTGGTCCCGGAAGGTCGGATCTTCTCCATACACCCATTTGGCGTACCCTTTGTTTCCGTTCACCGCATGCGGCTTGGCAAACTCCACGATCGCGCCCGAGCCGTCCGGTACGACGATATAACCATCGTCCCCTTGCCTGGCCGCGCCGAGCAGAGGGAACACCGACAGCGACACCAACCCGGCGGAACCGGCTTCCACGATCGACTCATCCGGAATTCGAACCTCCAATCCGCCCGGCGCAAGCAGCAGCTCGACGGCGAACGACAACTGCAGATCTTCGAGCCGATAGCGCAACTGTATGCCGCCTGCAATCGGGAACGCCTGGCAGACATACCGTTCTCTAAGCAACTGCGTGTTCACGATTTCCTTGAAATTTCGCGTATAGGACAGATGGATCGGAGAGGCGGCCATCTTCCGGGCATTCTCGTTCAGCTCCGGATCGTCAACCGCATCCAATGGACTGCTGTCCCAGAATATGCCGCCGCGCTTATCGACAATTCTGAACCATTGCTTGCGAAGATCCGCCAGCAATTGAAAGTCATCGTTCTCGGCAACGGCAGCCATCCCTTCCGCCTGCGCGATTTCACCGCCGACAGGCGCGGAGAGCGCGATGCGAACGGTGCCGCGATCTACATACGACAACGAAAACTCATGATCGGGAAGATGGCGCCAAATGAGCAAGCCGACAATCAGGGCAAGCAGTGCCGCGATGATGCGCGAGCGCAGCCTGGAGCGCCGGAATACGCTACGCAGCAATGAACATCACCTCCCGCAGCAGTTGGGTTGCAAAGTCGATCACCGTCAACGCCATCCCGTAAAGCGCCATCAGCAATCCGATCGCAATCAGAAATCCGGTCGCCGACGCGAGCGCGATGAACGTCGCCGGCCGTAAATCATAGCTGTGCGTTTCTTTGATCATTACAAACAGCAGGATGCCGACCCAGGCATAGAGGACCAGTTCGATCAAATCGACGAAATGCTGTTCCCGCAACGTCAGGATGTTCGTCAGCAGCGAAAGCGGCAGCATGAAGCAGATAAGCGGCGCAAAGCAATAGGCCGTCCCCGTCAGCACATCGCGAAACCTTCCTTCGCCGTCCGTAATCGTAGCGATGCCGTAATGCACCACGCTCCACAGCAGCCAGGGCCACAGACAATCCGCGACGAATCGGGTCCAGTTGACGTATTCGAGCGGAGCGTTCTCAAACATAAAATGAATCGTCAAGCGACCGGCAACCGTAACGACCGTGTACGCGAGCATAAGCGCCAATCCGTCGCGGACTCGTCCCAGGCCCTCGTATCGCAGCGCCGCGAAGCCTTGGATGGGGTGAGTCATGATCCGCCATGACAAGCGGGCGAGCGCGAAAGGGTATAAGAGCCCGTTGCGAAGCCGGCGGCGACGGCCAACACGGCCACGGTTGCGGTCACGCACGCGATCACCGTCACGCACGCGGTCACGCACGCGATCGCGCCCATGTCCCTCCGCTGCCGCAAGCTTCCGTCTCTTGTAACGCGCACCCACTTTCAACGCGATGTAGAGAAGCAAGACGGCAGCGGCAGCTATACCGGCGATGGCTTCGAAGCGATCGCGGAACGTCACCCTGCGAAATTCATGATAAGCCTCCGAATAGCCGGTTTTGTCATAGGCCCGCTTGAAATAATCCATCGCCCGCTCATATTTCTCCTGGCGCAGGTTGGCATATCCGATTGCCTGCAAGGCCAGTTCATAGTAATTGTCGCGCTTCAGAACTTCCTGCCACGGAACGAGCGACTCCTCGTAAAGCCCCTGGCTGAACAAATCATTGGCTTTGTGCACCAATTCCGCAAACGGAGTCGGCCGAAATTGGTGCACGCGATTGCGCACCTGGTCGAGCACATACAAGTTCCCTTTGGAATCTGCCTCGATCGCGCTCGGCGAGCCGAACAAGCCCTTGCCCTCGCCATTGCTGCCGAATGCAAACAGCATCCGCCCGGATTCATCGTATTGGTACATGCGGCCGAACGACTGATCGACGACGGTCATGTTCCCGTATGCATCAACCGTCGCGTCGACGAAGTTCTGTCTGGTACTCTCCCCACTCAGCGTCCAGTCCGCGTAATCGCGGTCCGGGATCGGCATAATATCGCGCCCGACCGCATTGAGCTTGCGTACTTGTTTGTTGCGCTGCCCGGTAGTCGTCACGTACAAATAACCGGCAGGCGAAATCGTCACATTGTTGAACGAGTACGGCAAATTGACCACCGCCCGGTTGCGCGATTCGCGTCCGTACAACATCCGGACGATCGCGCCCAGCGGGCCGACCTTCGCCTGGTTGGCTCCGAAATACCCGCGGAACGAGCCTCCCGCATCCAGCATCATCAAGCCTTTCAAATTCCCTTGGCTGACCACATACATATAATCGCGAAAGTCGACGGCAATCTTGATCGGACGATAATCGAACCCCTCCCCCAGCAGGGGAGACTCCGGTTTCCTGTAATCGCGAAGGAAGCGGCCGGTCCGGTCGAACAAGGCGATTCGTTGATTCCCCGTATCCGCCACATAGATGTTCCCGTCTTTGTCGGCATATACGCCCTGCGGCTCCGACAGCGTCCCCTCTTGCGGCGATTTGCCGGGCTCGCCGATCGTAAACGAATGCTCCCCTTCCGGATCGACGACGACAATGCGGTGATTGCCCGTATCGGCAATATAGATGCGATCGTGCTCGTCGATGAACAAATCCTGCGGGTGATTCAACGGACCGATCGCCGGATTCTGCTCCGGGCGGATCGCGCCGGAAGGCTCGTAGGGAGCGGGCACAGGCAGCACGTATTGATCGGCGGTAAAAAAATAGCTGGCGCTGGGCGCGTTCGCGGCCGCAATCGACGGCATGAGCCAACAGATTCCCGCGAGCACGCCCATGATGACTGTTTTCCTCACAACCGCGCCCTCCTCACGCCTTGATTCCCGAATATACCATGGTAGACAGCACTTGCCGCTGAAACAGGATAAAGATCAGCACGGTCGGCAGCGTCATGAGGAAGGTGGCTGCGGCATTGGCGCCCGCGCGCGCAATGCCCTGCCCCTGAATGACGGACATATAATAAGGCAATGTCTTCATCTGTTCGGAATGCGTGTACAACATCGCCGATCCTGCATCGTTCCAGATCGCGGTGAACGACAGAATGACGACTGTCGCCCAGGCCGGCCGAACGAGCGGCATCGCAATGCGGAAAAACAGGCTCCATTCCGTTGCCCCGTCGATCTTGGCGGCCTCGAACACTTCGTCCGGAATTTGCTCCAGGAACTGCTTCATCAGAAACAGCCCGATCGGAAACGCCAGGTTAGGGAAGATGAGCGCCTGGTACGTGTCCATCATCCCCAGATAGCCGACGATCAAATATCTGGGGATCTCCACCACTTCCGGCGCAAACATCAGGGAGGCGACGATCATATTGAAGATCAGCGTTCTGCCGGGAAACTTATGCTTGGCCAGCGGATAGCAAGCCAGGGAGCCGAGCAACACGGTGAAGGTGACCGATAACGCCGATACCGCGACGCTGTTGAACAGAAACCGGGTAAACGGAATGCTCATTTCGGATTGCGCCAGCAGCAAATCGCGAAAATTTTGCATCGTCGGGTGGCGCACCAGAAACGTCGGCGGATAGATGAACAACTCCTCGGGCGGCTTGAATGCCGTACTGACCAGAAACACCAGCGGCAGACACATGAAGATGCCCATGGCGCTGAGGAATGCGATGATGCACCACCGGCCGAAATCGAATCTCCCTGGAGACAGGAGCATTCTCGCCACTCTCATGCCTTACTCCCCTTTCGAAGAAAACACCTTGAAGCATAGGCGGCCAAGTCCGAAAATCAGCACAAACAACACGACGGATATGGCGGCGGCATAACCCATCTCATAACGAATGACCGCATAATCCTGCAGGTGCAAAATGATCGTATGGCCCGCATACAACGGGCTGGGAAAGCCGGCCACCGCCATGCTGATCTCCCCGACCTTGAACGAGCCGACCACCGCCAGCACTGCGCCGAACAGCATTTGCGGCTTCATGGACGGGATCGTGATATACCACATTTCCTGCAAGCGGGAGCGAATGCCGTCGACCTTGCCCGCGTCGTACAATTCGCGATTGATCGTTTCAAATCCCGCCAGGAAAGCCAGGAAGCCGGTGCCAAGGCTCATCCACAACGAAATACTGATAATGACAGGCATAATCAGCTTGACATCCGACAACCACTGGATCGGCTCCATGATGAAGCCGAAGGTCATGAGCAGGCTGTTCAGGTAGCCGTAGCTGTCATTGGAGAAGATCACCAGCCATACGACCGCCATCGCTACGCCGCTGGTCAATGACGGAATGTAAAACACCGTTGTATAGTAAGCTCTGAACTTTGTCGGCACCTGATGAATCATCCAGGCGAAGAAGAACGCAAGCCCGTATCCGACCGGGCCCGTAATCAAGGCGAAATAAAGCGTATTCAGAAGGGCGGTAATGAAAATATCGTCATCCGCAAACAGCGCCCTGTAATTGGACAGGCCCGTGAACCGGGGTGGCTCGAGAATGTTGTAATAAGTGAAGCTCAGCCCGAGCGAAGTCAGCGTCGGCAGCGCAATGAACAGGACGAACAACAGGAGGAACGGCGCCAGGAACAAATAGGAAATCCGCCATCTCCACATTTCTTGCGCCATCCGCCTAATCATCGCCGGAACCCGCAAGGGAATAGGCTGCCGGCGTCATGCGCGAAATCAGCTCTTCCCGCTTCCGAACAAGTTCCTTGTTGATGTCTTTCACGGCATCCTCCAGGGCGATTCTCGGGCTCGTGCCGATCAGCACCGCCTTGTTCCACGCATTAAGCAAGTGCCGCTGAGTATAATAGCCGCCCGGGATGACCGGCTGCTCTTCGAACCAGGACCATTGCTCCATCATGGCGTCGATCTCCCGCTTCGACCATGCCTGGGATTTCATCGCTTCCACATTGGCCGTGTTCCAGCGCGAGCCGGCGCCCAGATTGCCTTCCAATTCCAAGCCGTAACGCGCCTGCACCTCCTCGGAGCTCCACCATTTCAACAGTTCCCAGGCAGCCTCGGGATGTCGGGTCGAACGCAGAATCATCGCCGCCTGACCTACCCCGCCCGAGGAGCGATCGATGCTGCCGTCCGCCTCCCGAATGCCCGGCAGCGGCGCCATCTCCCACCGCCCGTTCAGCTCGGGAGCGGCATAGGCAAGCCGGGAATACAAATCGTAATTCCCGATGCCGACAGGCATTTCGCCGGTGCGGAAACGCTGGTAGAAATCGGCTTTCAGCGGAATGCTGTAGTTCACGAACAATTCGATCCACGTCTTGAATGCCGCGAACGCCTCCGGCGAGTTCAGCCCGGAGCGCCAATCTTTCTCCGCATAATACTTTCCGCCGTTCTGCATCAGGAACGGCGCATAGCCGTTCACTCCGTCCGGATAATAGAATTCCATTCCGTTCTCCTGCAGCCTCGGGATGATCGCATACACATCCTCCCAAGTTTGCGGAGGCTGCATCTGCATGGATTGCAAAAGATCGGCGCGATAGAACAACATGAGAAAATCCTGCGTTTCGGGAATGGCATACGTCCGGCCCGAATAGGTGTACGGGATCGTCGCAGTCGGCACGAATCGTTGGAACACCTCATCCGCATCAGGGAACGAACGCAAATCGTAAACTGCGTTGCGCAACGCAAATTCCACCGGTGTTTGCGCGCCGACGCCGAACATCAGATCGGGCGCCAGGCCGGCCGTATAGGAGAGCAGCAGCAGATGGTCGGCCCCGGCCGGCACGGTATTCACATTCACCCTGATGCCCGTCCTCGGCGTGAAATCCTCCTCGATCATCTCTTTCATCAATTCCACCCATTCTCTGCCTCTTGCGACCCACACATTCAGCACCGGGCCCGCTGCCATACCGCCCGCGTACACGTCCCCTACTTGTCCGGAAGTCCCTCTGAAGGACAGTTGGAACTTCCTGAAAGCCGCGTACAAATTTTGCCCGTAACGGCTGACCGCCCTGGGCACTTGTACATCCGGCCCCTCCAGCGTCATGTAGTCCAGGTGCAGCGGCTGCTCCTGAATGCCCGAGATGGCGTTCGCAAGACTGTTCTGCGCGTTATTAAACTCGTTCATGCGCAATGGGATCGATTCCGGGTCGGCAATCAACCGGTCCAGCAGATGAACCGCGTTCATGAAGGCAGACACATAGGACGGGCGCAACCCGCCATTGGCCGCGACCGCCGCCTCCCGCTCCCGCTCGATCATGTCCCTGATTGCGGTCAATCTTTCCTTCAACTGCGGAATATGGGCGACCATCTCATAATCGCGGAAACGATCGCTACTCAGCATGCCCGCGGCATCTTTCGATGCTGCGGTAACCTGAACGAATTGCCGGCTGAGCTCCCCCATCTCCAGCACGACATCTTCCAGCCGTCTGACGGTCTGGCGCAGCGGCCCGACCTTGGACGTCATCGTGAGCGAATGCCGCCCTTGCGTCAAATAAAATAAATAAGGCTCGCCGCGTTCGTCCCGCAGCATATCCGTCTGCCAACCGCGGATGTAGGGAAATGCATACTCCTCCATTTCCCGGAATGGAATCTCGCCGTCTATTCGAATCGTTCGATAGCTGGCCTGATTGTAGACAGGCGTCGCATAACGGAAGGCCAGCGTGTACAACCCGTCCTCAGGCGCGTCGAATGTCCAGGTGGCGGACATGCCGCCGCGATTCCAGCGGTCCCCGTCGAACACATTGTACTTCACCGTTCCGACAGCGTATGGTTCCGTCAACGGCTCGTCCATCCACGCGGCGCGCAACGCCAGGTCCGTCTTGTCCTCCGGGTATTCCATCTGCAGCTTGATCAGCCGATTCGCGCCCGGCGCATAGCCGTTCTTCTCATACTCGCCGGCAACCTGCGCATAGGAGGGAAGGTTCTGCGGCGCTTTCAGGACAATGCCGCCGACCGCCATCGGTTCCCGCGTATCCAGCAGCCGAAGCGTATGGCTCCCTGCCTGCAACGGAAATTTATATGCGCTTCGATACAAGCCGAACGGATGCTGCAATGCGGTCGTCTTCCAGACGAACCGCTCTTCCTGCGGCGCCCGAACTTCATTGCCCTGATTATCCGTTCTGCCGCTGGGCGCGGAGTTCCACGATCTCGGGAATACGAACAAGCTCGCCTCGCGAAACGGCAGTTCCCCGTCGATCGTCAATTGCCGTTCAATGGAAGCTTGCTTGCCCGGCAAAGGCAAGTAATCGACTTCGATCTGATAGAATGCGTCTTCCGGCACAACAATCTCCCACTCGACCCACCCGTTATTGCCGTCGGCCGCTACCGCCGGCACGCCCTGAATCGTTTGTTTGTTCACCTTGCCTTCCGCCCGGGAGAACGATTGCCCGTCAGTTCGCACGTCCGGCCCCGCATAATCCGTATAGCCTTTCGCCGCGTAAACCGCCAGCATTTCACCGTAACGGTCTTGTTCCTCATAGGAAGCGCCTGCTGCAAGTGAAATCGACACGGCTGCCATGACATCCGTGTTCGGCGGTTGAACGAACGGCTTGCCCTGGGGCGGAGCGAATTGCAAGAAACGATACACGACAGCCAGCAGCACAATGCCAACAGCCAACAGCAATGAGATTTTGATTCCGGTTCGCAAGCTTCCTCCACCTTTCCCGGCCGCATTCATCCACGGATCAGCCCTTGATCCCGGAAACCACGATGCCTTGAATCATTCTTCTTTGCAGAAAGAAGAAGATCAGCACGCTGGGAATGAGCGCACATACGGAAGCGGCCATCAACAGGTGCCATTCGACCGTATGCAGCCCCTTCAATGCATTGATCGCCAATTGAATCGTCCGCTTGCTCTCGGAATTGATATAAATCAGCGGGCCGAGAAAATCGTTCCAGACTCCGTTGAAGGTATAGATTGCGACAACTCCGAATACCGGCATGGACATGGGGACGATGACACGGAGGAAAGTTCCGAAGTAACCGCAGCCGTCGATCCGGGCGGCATCGTTGTATTCCTTGGATATGGATTTGAAAAACTGGCGGAACAAAAAGACGTAGAAGGGACTTCCGAAAAACGCCGGCACGATCAAGGGCAAATAGGTATTAAGCCAGCCGAAATTTTTAAACAAAATAAAGTGCGGAATGATCAACGTGTGGTAAGGAATCATCATGGTGGACAACATGACCATGAACAGCACGGAGCTTCCGGGAAAGCGCAGCTTGGCAAACCCGTATCCGACAATCGCCGAGGACAGCGTGCCGCCCACAAGCGTGAATAAGACGATAACCATCGTATTTTTGAAATAGTGGACGAAGGGCAGCAGCAGGAAAATATCCGAATAATTCTGCCAACGAACCTTGGAAGGAATCAGCTCCGGCGGAAACGTAAACACATTGGCGGAAGGCTTGATCGAGGTCGTCACCATCCACCACAAGGGGATGCAGATCAGAATGGCCCCCGCAAATACAGTCGAATAAGTCAGCAGTCTCGATAAGCGCATGACGCTTTACTTCCCCTCAGTCCGTGTAGTGAACCCACTTCTTGGAACTCCAGAACAGCAAGAGCGTGAGCAGCAAAATGATCAGAAACAGCACCCAGGCCAGCGCGGAAGCGTACCCCATCTTGAAGTATTTGAAAGCATTGGTATACAGGTACAGGGAGTACAACAACGTGGCGTTTTTCGGCCCGCCGTTCGTGACGACGTACGCTTCGGTGAAGGTCTGAAACGAACCGATGGTGCCCATGATGACATTGAAGAACAAGACCGGGCTGACCATCGGGACCGTAATATTCCAAAATTTTCGAAGCGGTCCCGCTCCGTCGATTTGCGCCGATTCATACAGTTCTGTCGGTATGCCTTGCAGGCCGGCCAAATAGATGACCATCCCCGCTCCCGCGCCCCAGAGGCTCATCAACACGAGCGAAGGCAACGCCCACGCCGGATCGGTAAACCAACCGGGCCCATTAATTCCTATATAGGAAAGCATCAGATTGATAACGCCGAAATTCGGGTTAAGCACCCACATCCACATCAACGACACCGCTACGCCGGACAGAACGGCAGGCAAATAATAGACGGTCCGCCAAAAAGAAAGGCCTCTCAGACGCTGGTTCAACAACAAGGCGATCATGAATCCCACGGCAACCCCGAGCGGGACGGAGAAGATTGCGTAGAGCAAAGTGACCTTTAACGCTTGCCAGAACAAGCTCTCTCCCAACATGGCGGAATAATTGCCGAATCCCACCCATACTTTGTCGCTGATCATGTCCCATTTGGTCAGGCTTACATAGAAGGCCATCCCGATTGAAAACAGGACAAAAACGAGAAAACCGATGATCCAAGGCGAAATGAATAAGTATCCGGCAATCGCCTCGCGCCGATTCATCTTGAGCACATTACCACCCCGGAGGTATTCTGTTAATAAGCTTTTATTGCCGTGCCAGCACCTGGTTCTCGCGCTCTCTGAAATAATGTGCGGAGTCCGTCACCAGCTTGTCCAGCTTCTCCTTGTTCGGCCTGCCGTTCATGGCCGGGTACGGATCGCCGCCGGGACCGAGCGGCTCCGGCGTCACGAACCGCCCCGGCTTGTTGAAGCCCAACAGATACAGCGCCATAATGATCGTATCCAGGTCCATGGACCCGTCGCCCAGGGCGCAACGGTTGCTGTCGGCCATATGCAGGTTGATCAGATGCCCGTCCGCTTCCAGCAGCCCTGCCGCGATATGCTTCTCCTCCGCTTGCATATGAAACACATCGGCATTGATATGCTGAACGCCCGGATGATCCACCGCCGCAATATAATGCTTGGCATCCGCAATCGTCCGAACCAGACTGACCTCCGCAGACCGAATCGGCTCGATGGCGGATTTGACCCCGTATTCCACGAATATGTCCGCGACCGACTGCAGCGTCGCAACGCTCCGTTCCCATTCCATGTCGTCATAAGGCTTGGGGCGCCCGACCGCGCCCGGCACGACCAGCATGTAGCCGCCGCCTGTCGCGGCAGTGAACTCGGTTTCCCGCTTGATGTAATCGATCGCAGCTTGCCTGTGCAGCGGACGATTGCTGGACATGTCGTTATCGCGGGAGAACATGCCGCAGACGCCGGATACGGCGATGCCGTGACGGCCCAGAACAGCGAGCGTTTCCTTCGCATCGTAGCCCAGGCTCGGCCCATAATGATTGCCGTGCAATTCGATATAATGGATGCCCGCCTGTTGCAGCCGCTTGGCGGAATCCGCCAGCGGTTCGGCCCCGAATCCCCAATTGCTCCAGGACAAATTCAGTCTGTCGAGAAATTGTTCGGGATGTCGGCGCTTCAACTCGAGGTACCGGAGACGGATCTGTTCGTTTATCGTTTCAAACCTTTGTAGCTGCATGCAAAATACCTCCCTTTAGAGCGCATCGTTCCATCCGGCCTTCTTCTTATGCTGCATTCGGTATTGCATGGGTGTGAGCCCTGTCTGCGTCTTGAATATTTTATAGAACTGCGTCTTGTCTTTGTAACCGACCTCGCCGGAAATATGCTCGATGCTGCACGCGTCGGCCGCAAGCAGCCTCATCGCTTCGTTGACGCGAAGCTCATTGACATATTGCGTGAAGCTCTTGCCGCAGTATTCCTTAAATATTTTGCTGAAATAGTTCGGCGTGTAGTAATATTCTTTGGCGATCTCGTACAAATTGATTTTGCTGTGATAGTTTTCTTTGATATAATCGAATATTTCCGGGGAAATCTTGCCGTAAACGTCAGGGCCTCCTGTCGACAGTTGTTTCATCCGGGTGCGGAAAATCTTCGTCAGCAGCGTGTTCATGTAAATCTTGATAGCGATCTTGTAGCCTTCCGCCTTTGTTTCCGTCTCTTCCTTGATCAGTCCGAGTATCGTCTCGATATCCTCAATATCCTTCAGTTCGTTGAAGCTGATGTGCGGAGGCAGCCGATGCACCTCCGCGCGCTCCTTCATGTGTTCGAGCACAAGCATGTTCTGCATGCCTTCATTGTCCAGCAATTCGTTGACGAAGAAGTCGGGATCGATATAACAGTTAAAGATGCCGATCGGCTGATTGGAATAGTGGCGGTGGGAATCGCCAACCATCATAAAGATCAGATCTCCACGCGTGACGAAGTAATTCGTACCGTTGACGAAGTGATGGCCGCTTCCCGACCAGATATAGACCAGTTCGATGAACTCGTGCGTATGTTCGAAATGATCGTCCATCTTCTCCAGGTACTGGGATACCGCAATCCCTTCTCCTCTTGCGATGAAATGACTGGTCTTCAGTTGGATCATATCCCCATGCCCCCCAATGAATTACTGCCGATTCATCACATGTTCGCGATACGATCCTGTTGCGTAGGCCATAAAGGGGTCTGTCGGCAGCCCCGCTTCTTCCCGCACCATGGCCAGCAGCGGCCTGACGTCCAGCTCGAACGCCCGACGAACCTCATTCTCGGCAGTCAGCACATCCTGCTGCTCTTGCGCCTCGGCCAGCCGCTTCCGATTAATCAGCAGCGCTTTCGCGTACAGGGTTTGCACATTCAGCACGGATCGCAGCATGGCCGGAATTTTCTCTTCGATATTATGACTTTGATCGATCATATAAGAGATATGGGCTGCCGTCCGCTGTACGGCCGGATGCTCTTCGTCGTACAGGGCATCCAGAATCTGGTGGAAAATCAGGAACAATTCATATGGATTGGTGCTCCCGGTAATCAGGTCATCGTCGGCGTATTTACGGCCATTAAAATGAAAACCGCCCAGCTTGCCTTCATTCAACAAGAAGGAGACAATATGCTCGATGTTGGTTCCTTGCGCATGATGGCCCATGTCGACCAATACTTGCGCACGTTCCCCGAGCCTGTTCGCCTGATGCAGCGCCATGCCCCAATCTGCGAGATCCGTATGATAGAAGGCCGGCTCGAACATCTTGTACTCGATCAGCAGCCGCTCGCTGCTCGTCATCTGCGCGTATATCTCCGACAACGACTCGTACATCCAGTTCATTCTCTTCCTCATGGAAGCCTGGCCCGGGTAGTTGGTTCCGTCCGCAAGCCACAGACTGATCTCCTTCGATCCGACGATCCTGGCGATATTCAGGCATTCAAGCAGATGCTCGACCGCCTTCTTCCTGACCTGCGGCCGAGAATTGCACACGCTCCCGAAACGGTATTCCTCCTCCTGAAACAGATTCGGGTTAATCGAGCCGATGCCGACTCCCTGATTCTGCGCATACCTGGCCAAGTGCCCGTAGTCGGTTGTACGATCCCACGGTATATGCAGGGCAACGGTTGGGCAAAGCCCTGTCAGCCTGTGCACCTCGGCAGCGTCGTCGATTCGATGATAGGGATTGTGCGCGGACGGCTCCTGCTGAAACACCTTGAATCGGGTTCCCTGATCGGAGTAGCCCCAACTGGGGGTTTCCACTTTCAATTGCTTAAGCTGATGGACCGCTTGATCAAGGGGGATTCCCCGGTTCAATTGTTCTTCCTCAAATAGAAGATAAGCGTCCCGTTTCATCCGAATTCACACCTTCTCGGTTTCATGATCGTTGCAGAAATAACAAGGCACCAACACTCTGTATTCAGGCAAGCTCTCCTGCCGGTCGTAGGTCAAGCCTTCTTCGGCATCGAGGCTTTGGCTGTAGGCCAAGTTGCCCCCCAGCCCCGCGAACATCAGCGGCCTGAGTTTGACGGTCGCCTTCGGCATGCCGTACGGAAATCCGGCAGGCGCCCGATCGAGCAATCCGGCAGGCATCTGCAAAGCCGGCAGCTCCATGCAAGGCCACCCGTTCTCCTCGCGCACTTCCAGCCGCTGCAGCAAGTCGTCGGAACGAAGCAGCAGGCCGATCTGATCCATGCTCCACCCGGCGGGGCATTCATCCACAGCGAAGATGAACGGGCCATACCCGACCGCATATTTGCCGCGATTGATGAAGCCCGGCAGCACCAGCCGCAATGACATATCGAAGCGGATATGCAGCAGGGTCTCGCCGCTCACTTCCAGTTCAACCCATCTCGTTTCTTCGCTGCGATAGATCTGCCCTTCGATTTCCGCTGTTTCCGCCCATTGCGGCACCCGGATTCGCAGGCTGAACGACGCCTCGGTCTCGGGCTTCACATGCAGCTTGATCACTCCGGACTGCGGGAAGTCCGTTATCTGCTCTAGCCGGACATTGCCGACCCCGGGCAGCCGTACAGACGAACGGGCTGCTGCGTACAAATTCACGGACAGCTTGCCGACTTGGTCGACGGTATACATATATTGCGGATACAAGACCATGGCGCGCATCCCGTTGGTATGGCAGCAAGTAAGCGGAGCGCCTTTAATTTCCTCCAGGCTGGCGGCCTGGCTCCAGTAGGCGTATCTCTTCGGCCCCGTCAATGTCAGGTAATATTGCCACGTGCTGCAGTCGGGACATAAGGCGGACAAAATATGATTCCAAGCCGTCTCTTCCGTATCGTCAAGGCACGCGACATCGCCGGTCACCTCGAACAAGCGCAGGTTGAACTGCATCCAGGAGAAGGCTACGCAATTTTCCATGTCCGCCATTTCCGAGTTGTTTCCGTCTTCCCTGAACCATTCATGATCGCTCATGTTGCCGTTCACTTGCTTCAACGTACGCGCCATTCTGTTGCGGGTATCGACGAGCAAATCCAGATACTCCTGCTCGCCCGTGCAGCGGCAATACTCCAGCAACCCGACGAAACAACTGATCATCTCGTAAGCTTTGCCCATGCCGACATGCTTGAGATCGCCATGCGCGCGCAGCACCGGCAGAATTCTCGGCTCCATCCCGTTATCGCTGGCCCAATAGGAAGTGACGATATGTTTGGCAAAGTCCATATACCGCTGTTCTTCGGTCCTGCGATACAGCAGCATCACCGCCTCCAGCACAGAACCGCTGGCCAGACCCCAATGCTCGTCCGATTTGTTCAAGTTGAAGGCGCCTTCCGGCCCGAAAATGCGAATCAGCAGATCGACGGCTTTCTTGCTCGTTTCCAATGCCGGAGCCCATCCCGTTTGATCGTAATAGCCCAGAAGCGCGATAATATTGTATTTGAACACCCAAGGGTCCCAGCCGTTCTCTTCCGGGATCAGGTGATGCGGCCGCCCTTTCCACTTCGTTTCCTCCAGATATGTCCCGATATAACCGTCTTCTTCCTGCGTCAACACGAATTGTTCGAATAGATACTGAATCTTCTTCTGTATATGCTCATTTTGAACCCACTGATTCGCCTTCAGCACCCCGTCCAGATATTTGCCGAAATGCTCGCCGATAAAGCGTTGCGAACCGGGCCGATGACGGAAACAGTCCAACAGGAATTCGTGGTCTACAAGCTCCGCCCAATTCACCATCAAGTCGTTCAAGCGCTTGCCCCAAACACCCGATATGACGTGCAAGGTATGAAGATCCGCAGCATGCATCGTTGCTCTCAACTGTGTCATATTGGCTCCTCTTCCTACTCTCTTATATTTGCAAATGACCGGCCAAACATCGTCTGCGCAACGCCCGGCCGGTCATCGCCGGTCATTATGCAAGCCTGCACAGCTTGCAGTTCGGCAAGGCCGCCGTTAAGGGTTCTGCGCCAGAATCGCGTTCACTTGCTCGGCAATCTTGGCTGCGCCATCCTCCGGCGTAAGCGCCTTGGACAAAATCTCCTGCCCGACATTCCAGTACACATCGTTCTCTTCCGCATAGGTCGGTGAAAATTGAAACAGCTTCCCTTTTTCCAGCATTTGCGCGATGACACCCGCATTGGACGGCATGCCCGGCGCGTCCAGAATCGGATTGTCCTCAACCACGCTCGGCCGCGGCGGGATGACCCCTCTTAACGCGGCGTCATCCGCATAGGATTCGGGCTTGGCAAGCGCCTCCAGAACGGCCCAGGCTTCTTGCGGATATTTCGACGCCTTGGCGATCGAGTAGCCGGAATTATGCGTATAGGAGGTCAAGGGGTCGATACTGCCGTTCGCCACAGGCATCGGCGCAATGTTCCACTTGAATTCCGAATCCTTGTATCCGCCGATCCACCACGATCCTTCCGTCTGCATGGCGATCTTTCCGGTTTGAAAGCTCATGCCCGACAGGTCGCCGCCAATCAGGTCAGAGGGCGCTACCTGGTACAAGTTGGCCAGTTCCGTCGTATACTTGAATGCGGCGACCGTCTTCGGATCGGTTACGGTCGATTTCGTCATATCCTCATTCAAATAGGTGCCGCCGTTGGAGAACACCCACGCGCTGTACGACCAGCCGTTGATCCAAGGGTACGTCGATCCGAATTGAACGTATCGATTGCCCTCCTTGATCGTTAATTTCTTCGCCAGCTCCAGGTAGGTTTCCCACGTCCAATTGCCTTCCTGGTAATATTCCCACGGTGTCTTGAGCCCCGCGTTCGCGAACAGATCCTCGTTGTAGAACACGACCCAGGTGTTCAAATCGCCGGGAATGCCGTACTGCTTGCCGTCGTATTGGAAAAATTCCAGCGCCGGCTTGAAAAAGTCAGGTTTGTTGAAGGTCGGGCTTGCTTCGATGAGCGGGTCCAGGTCAAGCAGCACGCCCTGCCGCGCAAACTTCTGGAACGGCTCGCTCATCTGCAGAATATCGGGCGGCGTGCCTCCCGCGAACATTGTCGTTACCTTGTCCCAGTATTCGCCGCCCGAAGTCACCGTCACATCCACCGTGATGTTCAAGGACTTGTCCAAATACTTGTCCAGTCTCATCTTCACGCTGTCCAACGCATCCTGATTGCCGACAATGGCCATGCTCAGCTTTACATTTTCCCGCGGCTTGTCCGAATTCGTCGGCTGTGCGGAATTTTGCTGCGATTCACTCGGCTTGGGAGGCTCCGTCGAATTCGACTTGGAACAACCGACAAGCGCTACCATGACAGCCAGCATGAATACAAGAACCGAATAAGCTCCTTTTCTTTTACCCGACATGCCAACTTTCCCCCTTAAAATGGTGTAAAACCGTGATGCAAACTTTGCAAAGTTCTATCTCAAAATATAGACGAGATTGCGCCGCAGCACAGTAGCAAATCCTATGTCAATCGTAAGGTTTTCTATGATTCGAAACCGCTTACAAATATAAATTGTGCGAAAGCCGTTCTCTCCTGCAACAAGAATAACTCCGCAACTTTAAATTAACTTAAAACGCCGGCCGCATTCGATATTTGCTCGACGATTCTCGAACTGCGATGTAAAAATTGGAAAACCGTCAGGGGATTTCCCCTGACGGTCCTCGGCGCCTCGAATTACGATTTCATCCTGGCCCACGCGTCGTTATAAATCTTCTCAATCTCGGTGGCGCCGCTATCTGCAAGCTCCTTGCCGAACTTGTCCAGGTCGCTTAACGGTCTCGTGCCCAAGATGAATTTGTCGATGTTCTGCGTGACGATCGTGCCGACCTTGGAATTCAACTGCTTCAGTTGCTCGCGTTCGTCGTCGGTAAACGGCGGATCCAGCGGTTTTTCCACAACGATGCCTTGATCCTTCTGACCTTTCACCGTATCCGACCACACTTTCAATTGCTCCGGAGAGATCGTCAGCATCGGCGTATCGTCCGTCATGACGGCAAAGGACAGCAGCCCGGTTCCCAGATGGGACTGCATGGCGCGATAGGGGTCCTGCTTATCCTTGAATTGGTCGAGCAAGCCCGAATCGATCGCGATTTTGCCGCCGTCCTTCGTGTAATGCTCGCCGAGCGTTCCGAAATTGGTCGCTTCCGCGCCTTCGTCGCTGTACATCCAATCGAACATCTTGACGATTTCTTCAGGATGCTCCGCCTTGTTGCTGATCACATAAGAGTTGAAGCTGGACGGATTATCCATATAGTTGCGTTTGTTCCCGTTCATGTCGGCCAGAACGGGCAGCATATCGAATTTGGCTTCGGGATTCACTTCTTGCAACGCCATGTTGAAATTCGTCGCGAACGTGTAGTTGTCATAGAAGAAGAGCGATTTCCCGGAGCTCAAATTTTGCTGCCATTGCTGTACCGTCAACGTGGAGAAATTCGGATCGAGCAGCTTTTCCTTGTACAGCTTGTTCAGGAACGCGATCGAATCCTTGAATTCGGACCGGGTCGGCCCGTAGATGTACTTATCTTCCTTGGGCTCGTAGTAAATCGAGAACCCGCCGCCGAATGCGTAAGACAGAAACCGCAAATTGTATTCGGAGCCATTGCGGAACGACCACGGGTACGAATCCGGGTAAGCCTTCTTGAACGACTTCAGCACTTCGTACAGCTCATCGAAGGTCGTCGGCGCATTCAGGCTCAGTTCCTTCAGAATGTCCGTACGAATCATAGGGAAGTTGCCGACATTTGCGGCCGCTTCTTTGTTGGCCATGATCGGGAACCCGTACAGCTTGCCGTCTATTTTAAGCTTGTTCGCCTCCGGATCCGCTTCGATGCGCTTCTTCAGGTTCGGCGCATACTCATCGAGATACGGCGTCAGGTCGAGGAAGATGCCCGTGTTCGCGTACGTGATAATATCGGCTTTCTTGACAAACATGACGTCCGGAATGTTATTGGTTGCGATCAATGTGTTCTTCTTGGCGTCATAGTCGCTTTCCGGCACGCCTTGAATATTGATCTTCGTATTCGTATGCTTCATGATTTCCTGCAGCGCCGGCGAATCCTTCAGCAGCGGCTGAATCGCCGTATCGCTCCTCATGACCGTAATCGTTCTGGCCGGCGCCGCCGGTTCCGACGGCGTCTGGCTCGCGCCTGAAGCAGGCTTCGACGGATCGCTTGAAGCGGGCGGAGACGAGGATGCGCCTCCGTTATTCGCACTGGAGCAAGCCGACAGCACGACGGCCGCCAGCATGAATACCGCAACGATGGAAATCAACCACTTATTTTTGCCCATCTTTTATTCCCCCATGGCATGAAGTGACCTGCAGAATAAAGCCGTTTACCCTTTCAGCGAACCGACCATTGCGCCTTTGACGAAATATTTCTGCAAGAACGGATACAGCAGCAGAATCGGCAATATCGCGATAATGACAACCGCATATTTGATATTCTGGTCCACAACGAGCGTTCCCATCACGCCGTTCGTCTCCGTCGACTGCGAGGCGACGTCTCCTTGAATGACGATGTTGCGCAAAATAATCTGGATCGGGTAGAGCGCATTGTCGTTCAAATAGATCAGTGCCGGGAAATAGCTGTTCCAGTGCGATACCGCATAGAACAACGTCATCGTCGCGAGCAGCGGAGCCGACAGCGGGATGACGATTTTCCGGAACACCGTCCAATCGTTCGCTCCGTCGATGAAGGCGGATTCGTGCAGCGCCTCCGGAATCGCCTGGAAGAAGGTCCGCATCATCATCATATAGAACACGTTGATGGCCGTCGGGATGACGATCGCCCACAGCGTATCCAGCATGCCCAGCCCGTTCACGACGAGAAACCTCGGGATCATCCCGCCGTCGAAGAACATCGTGAAGACGACGAACAGCGAGAAGAAGGTTTTGCCGTAAAATTCCTTCCTGGACAGCGGATAAGCGCACAGCGATGTCATTAGCAGATTGATGAACACGCCGAGAGCCGTGTATACGATCGTATTCTTGTAGGCGGTCACGATCGGCGCATCCGAAAATATGATTTCATAGGCTTTCCAGGTTATTTTGACGGGCAGGAAGCCTACCTCTCCCCTGGCTACCGAAGTCCCGTTGCTGATGGATACGATCGCCATGTAGTAAATCGGGTACAGCATCACAAAGATGACGCCAAGCATGAGCAGTACGTTCACATAATCGAAAGCCGTATGCCCGCGGGCGTTCAAACGTTTCATACCTATCATCTCCCAATCTTACCAGAGCGCAGTCCCGCCCAGCCGCTTCGTAAGCCGGTTCGCCCCGACCACGAGAATGAATGCGATGACGGACTGGAACATGCCCACTGCGGAAGCAAAGCTCAGATCGCTGCCGAGCAAGCCTCTTCTGTAGACGAAAGTCTGAATGACATCCGCCGTCTCGTAGGTCGACCCGTTGTACAAGAGCAGAATCTTCTCGTAGCCGACCGTCAGGAAATTCCCGATGTTCAGCAGGAACAGGATCGTGATGACCGGAACGATGCCGGGCAACGCGACGTGCCGGATTTGCTTGAACCGGCCGGCCCCGTCCATTCGCGCCGCTTCGTACAACTGCGGGTCGATGCCCGTTAAGGCCGCCAGATAGATGATCGTACCCCATCCGACTTGCTGCCATATATCGGAGACGATATAAATCGTGCGGAACCAGGACGGATCGTTCATGAACTGAATTTGCTCTCCGCCCAATTGCTCGATGATGCGGTTGACCACCCCGTCGTAAGCCAAGTAATTGACGATCATCCCCGATACGACGACCGTCGACAGGAAGTGAGGCAGATACGCGACGGATTGCACGAATCTTTTGAACAACTGCAGCCTGAGCTCGTTGAGCAGCAAAGCGAGCACGATCGGGGCCGGAAAACTGAAGATGGCGCCATACACGTTCAACAACAGCGTGTTTCGGAGCAATTTCCAGAAATACGGGTCTGCCAAAAATTCCTTGAAATGCGCAACTCCCACGAACGGGCTCTTGATAAATCCGGTAACGACATTGTAATTCTGGAAAGCGATCACATTCCCGAACATCGGGACGTAATGGAAAACAAGAAAGTACATGAACGGCAGGAAAAACATCATATACAAATACTTGCTGCGTACAAGCCGTCTTCGCAACACGTTTTCACCTCCTGCCTCTGCCTGAGTGGTTGGGTCATCTCCCACGTTCAGCATAGTCGGTGTCCACGTTCCGTGAATACGATCAAATCGGCTTCGCAACTCTTAATTTTCCGTATTTGCCGCCAGTCGCATTTGTCCTTCACAGTCTCAAAAAGGCTTACGAATCGTGTTGTTCCCGCATGAGCATGGCGCGGTACTCCTGCGGGGTCACGCCTTCGTACTTCTTGAACAGCCTGAAGAAGGTCGCGCGGCTGACGATTCCGACCCGCTCGGCGATCTCGTCATTTTTCAACTGCGTTGTCGCCAGCAGTTGTTTCGCCTCGCCGATTCGTTTCATGCTGATATAATCGGTCAGGTTCGTTCCCGTTATTTCCTTGAACACCTTCGAAATATACTTCGCGGACAAGTTCATTTCCGCAGCGATGCGTTCCAAGTACAAGTCCTGGGTAAAATTCTCATCGATATAAGACATCATCCGCGAGACCAGTTGGCCTGCCTTGTTATCTTCCGGGCTCGTCGCTCTCTCCATAACCGCTTCATAGAACCGGATCAGCAGCGCGGTGTGGTCGTTGAAGTCCATCGTGAAATTGCTCTTGCCGCTCAGAATGCGATGATCGTCCTCGCGCAGCAGTCGAGCCGGGGTAATCCCTCTCTCGATCGCATATTTGATGCCGATATTGTACAGCTCGATCAACAGCAGGTTCATATAGTTGTGCGAGGTGTCCTTCTCCAGGTTCATCCGAACGGTGGATTGCACGATGGCATTCAGGACGTCCTTGTCGCCGGCCCGCAAGCCGTTAATGACTTTATTCTCGTCGGCGAAGTTGAAGTGGAAGCTCTCCTCCACCGGATAGTCGGAACCATAAATAATTTGGAAATCCTGTTTGGGGTCGGCCTTGGCCAGCGCAATTCTGGCATCGCCGAACGAATTCGCAAGATCGGCCGCCGCGGCGTACGTTCTCCCGACGCCGATGGTCAGCCTGCAGTACTTCGTATCGTATTCGAAAGTGGACAGCAGCGAGCGCAGGCACTTCTCCAGCTCCTTGCGGTCCTCTTCCTTCTTCAGGTTGATCATGGCCGCATAAAATTGATTTTGAATTTCGATGACATACGTGTCCACCTGGTGATGCAGCACGCCGAGAATAATTTTCTTCAGCCGCTCCAGAATGGTCAGCCGCTCGATATCCTGAATTTCATGGTAGAAGGCGTCTTTGAAATTGAACTTGATGCAGGCGCACACGTACTCGCCTTCCGTAAATCCGATTTCCTCCATGAACGCCTTGTACTTATCCGAGCTTGCGCCATTCAGCAAATTCAGGAAAGCATTCTCCAGCAGTTCTCCCGAGAACTGTTCCCGCTCGTGATAAGCCTGCAGCAGGTTCCGAATCGGATTGTACAGTTTCGTGCTGAAGATGAAGGAGAATACGACGCCGATCAGAATAAGCACGAGCGCCAGCCACACTGTAACCGACAGAATGCCGGTTGCTTGATCCTTGTACACATGCGCAGGCGTCAGCGCGTAGTAGCTCCAGCCGTATTCCGATTGATGCAGGTTGACCAAATAATCCACATTATCGATGCGAATATCGCCATGACCGGACGGGCCTTGAAGCGCATCCGCCAATTCGGGCAGGGAGACGGAAGCGCCGATCAGCGGGTCTGCGACGATGAGATTCCCTTCATTATCCGTCACGGCAAATCGTGTGGCGTCCACAATCGCGCCGTTTGTTAATGTATCCATGATTTTCGCTGCGGATACCGTCACCACCATCACGACCTGGTTGCCTCTGATATATTGGGTGATCACAACGGGCACCACTGTCGCATTTTTGGTAATGAATCGCTTCGACACCGTCGTAGGCTCCAGCACGCGGAAGGAAAAGTCGGCTTTCAGCAACTGCTCCCAGAATGCATCGTCATAGCCGTCAAATGTGCTGAAATCGGTAAAGAAAGAGCGGAAATCTTCCATGCCTTCGCTTTTGTAGATCCACTTGTTGTCTGCATATACGAACAAATCGTCGATATAGGGGCTAATAATATTGCGGCTGGACGCGAGCACCTTGATAATGCTTGTGGCTTTCTCGTGCGCATCCGGCGTCTGGAGATCGTACGGGGACATATACGCTTGGACGGTATCGTTGATGAAGAAATTCATGCCTGTCTGTTCCGTTGTTCTTAAATAAATATCGATGACCTGGGAAGACGCTTTCAGATTCGAAGACAACTTGTCGACAAGCTGATCCTTGTAGATCGAGATGTTCGCAAAATAAATAATGGCCCCGACCACGCAGGTAGGAATGAGCAGGAAGAGAAAGTAGCTGAGAATGCGGAAATATAAATGGTTGGTTTTGAAGGAAAACTTCCACCGTCGAATGTTGGGCATACGTCGCTTCTCCTTCGCGCTGCTGACGGTTGCATCATTTTTCTCACCATCATATCACGAAGGAGTAAATTGTTTAAGCAGTGTCCTTCACAGGCGGGTCAGCATGGCAGTCGGGAAGCTGTAGGCGGGTTTCGTCCGGTTGGTGCCTGCTAACGTCGCGGTCGGGAGACTGTAACCGGGTTTTGTCCGGTTGGTGCCTGCTAACGTCGCGGCTGGGAAGCTGTAACCGGGTTTCGTCCGGGTGGCGCCTGCCGATGTCGCGGTCGGGAGACTGTAACCGGGTTTTGTCCGGTTGGCGCTGAAGATCATTGGTGCCTATAACGCTATACCGCCTGGCAGGTGGCTCTCCGGTAGTAGCGCAAGCTCCCGCTATACAACCGCTTGAGCGCCGGCGCCCGTTCGAAATCCGTCGGTGTCGTCAGCTCCGGCGGCTTCGCACAGATCGCGATCCCGTTCTCCATCAGGACTGAAGCGACGAACTGCGTGCAGAAGTACGCATCCTTGCGCGGAATCCGTGTCCGCAGCAGCACGCCGAACAAGCCGAGCAAGTTGTAGGAGTAGCGATGCTTGTTACGTTCGAATTCCTCGATGCGCCGGCGGATCCTCTCATACGTCACCTCGTCCACCGCGTATCCATAAACCGCACAGGAAGCCCGTTCGAACAAGTCGCTCGCCATGTCTTCCTTCACGAAGCCGCCGATGAACGGATTACTGCGCTTCTTGCGCCCGAAGCTGTACACCTCGGCAAGTTCGGGGTCCAACGCGATCGACGCATGGTTCATCGGCGCCCGCGTGAATACCCGTATTAATCTCGTAAACCAAGTTCCCGTATCCGTCAGCAGAATATATACGTTTTTCGCATTGTTATCCATCAGGCCCGGCCTCCATCGCCTCTTCATCTCTCTTACTTATGAAGATACAGCAAAGGACGACTTGCCGACACGCACCCGGGTTGGGTCGTTCGGCCGGACTTTCGTCGGGGAATGCCCCCTATCGCGGGACGGGATCGGCATGCTTGCTGAAGACTGTGAATCCGTCCTCACGCCAGGCTCATCTCTCCGCCCAACCGCCACCTCCCAGACCGAGTTATGGCGATTTTCGCCGCATTTCCACCCAACCACTGCTGATCCAAGGCAATCTCCAAACAATTACACAAGTTTGTCTTTATACGCTTCTGCAAATCTGTTAACAAGTGCCCTGGGCTTCGTCGCTTACGAGATAGTCCCGAGTGGAGTTGTGAGTAAAGCCGAGAAACTTCGTCCAATTCCAGGTCGGCGGCGCGTTTGTGAGGGTGTTAGTCGATTATTTCGTTTAATTCCGTGCCAGCAGCGCGTCTGTGAGGGAGTTAGTCGATTATTTCGTTTAATTCCGTGCCAGCAGCGCGTTTGTGAGGGAGTTAGTCGATTATTTCGTTTAATTCCGGGCCAGCGACGCGTCTGCGAGAGAGTTAGTCGATTATTTCGTTTAATTCCGGGCCAGCGGCGCGTTTGTGAGGGAGTTAGTCGATTATTTCGTTTAATTCCAGGTCGGCGGCGCGTTTACAATGCATTCTTCGGTACCGTAGACGAGATACGTTCAGCCGTTCAAGGTGTTATCGAAGAAATCAGTAAGAATCCTATAAAAGTCATTGATCGTCTGTGCATGAAACGATAACGGCATCTTTAATACCGTCTAAATACCGTCTATATACTTAGACGCCCACCGGAGGCCTCGCCACCACCCCACCCTCCATTAAATAGGATGTCGATGATTTTTGTCTCAATTCGTAAGCAACTTCCCTGGGCTTCGCGGCTCGCTTATTGAGGTTTAAGAGAAGGCGTGACATAATGGGAGAGGTTTACCGTTAAGCGCCAAGCGCATCTTGCTTGCATATAAGGAGATTTTCATTCATGTGGCTGATCTATTCGCTCATCGCGGCGCTATGCTTCGGCTTGCGCGGCGTCATGTACCAGTGGACCTCCCGGAAGCCCGCGAATCGCAACCTGATGCTGTTCGGCACGTTTTTCATGGGCGCTTTGGCCTCCTGTGCAGCCATCGTCGTATCCGAACAATCGTGGGTCCCCGCCTCCTGGATCGGCTGCATCATGGGCGTATTGTCCTTCATTGCCAATTCCGCAATGTACCGGGGATATGCGGTAGGCAAAGCCTCGCTCGTGGCGCTGTTCACGGGCCTGCCGCCCGTCGTGGTCGTGTGCCTGGCTTATCTCCTGTGGGGCCAGACGCTGTCTGCCCTGCAATTCGCCGCCTTCCTGGCGATCGTCGCAGGCATTCTCATCATCCGCTATTCCTCTTCCATTTCGCTCGACACCTTGAAAGGCATCCAGTGGGCGATTATCGCCTTGCTCGGCTTCGGGTTGAACGACACGACGTCCACCTGGGCGATGCGGCTGGATGCCGAGCTGTTTCCGACAATGTTCTTCATGTTCGCGACGGGATCGGCCTTGTTCGGCTCCTCCTGGGTCAGGGAACGGCTGTTGGCCAAGAGACATCTGAACACGCTGACGGGGGCCTCCCGGGAAGAAAGTGCCGCCGCGGCGGAGAAGGGCATGTGGAGCGCACGGCGAACGGTCGGATGGGGCATGGTCGTGGGCACGACCAATTTCGCCGGCATGTACTTCATCCTCCATGCGTTCGATCAAGGCATCGCCGGACTCGTCTCGGCCGTGACGGCGCTCAATGTGCTCATCATTCTGGTTTACGCGAGCCTGTTCCTGAAAGAACGGTTCACGCTCAAGGAAGCGGTCGGCGGCATCTGCGCGCTTGCCGGCGTCATGACCTTGCACCTGGCAGGCTGACTTCCCGACTGCTCCGATCGCATTCCGTTACCGCTTCTTTCGCTATCCACTCTCTATCCGATCGCACGATGTTACCCACTCTTTCGCTATCCCATTCCCTACCCGATCGCGCGCGCGATTGGCCTCGTCACCGCATCGGCTTTTTACAGCTTCCTTCGTCGATAAGCCGTAGGCGACACGCCGTAGCGTTGTTTGAACATCTTCGAAAAGTGGAATTCGTCGTAAAAATGCAAAGAGGACGCGATCTCCTTCACCGAGAGGCAGGTCGTTTCCAGGGACGCTTTTGCGGATGCAAGCTTAAGCTCCTGCATATAACGGCTGGGCGACATGCCCGTCATCTCGCGGAAGCGGGAGAAGAAACCCGTGCGGGAAAGACCGCTTTGCCGAATCAGCTCATCGACCTGGAACGGGCGGCCGATACTCATATGCATCTGGTAGACGATCACATCCAGTTCCGGATGGCGCACGCCTTGTGCGGCTGCCAGCTCACGCGCGAACAGCAGAATCAGCTCATGCAGCGCGGATTGCATCGTATAGACATAGCCGACAGGCTGCATGATCAAGCAATCGACCATCTGCTCGCACAGCTTGACGGCTTCGGCCATTCCCGCGGTCGTGACGGTTCGGTCGATCGTCAAGCCCAGTTCCCTCGCCATCTCAAGCCCGCTGAACTCGATGTAATAAAATTTCCAGTCTCCGCCGACGCATTGATACGTGCAGGGAACCATGCTTTCTACGAATCGATACGTTCCTGCATGCAGTTGTTCCTGCTTTCCCTCCCGGCTGAGCCGGCCCTGGCCTTCGAAGGTAACGAATAATCCCGGGTTGCGGAATCCATACTCCTGAACCGAGTGGTAGGTATCGTTGGCCTGCACCTTCCAGATCAGCATGAACCGGCATTCCGGCCAGTCCCGTTGCGGATCCAATGCGTACGGAATGTTCATGTAGGTCATCCGGATTCCTCCAATCCGATTCGATCATACATGATTATAGCGTATTTCATTTAATATGAGAGTATATTATGTACGATTTTACATCCATTTCACACAGCAGTACATGGATCGCGCTGCGGATTCCTTCTACAATGAGGGCATGAACAATCGAGGAGGATGCCGATATGAAGGTAAAGGTCGGAAGTCGGGAGCTGGAGCTGGGAGGCCCTGATCTCACGGAACTGCGCAGCTCGAATGAGCTGTTGGACGATATCCCTGCGCTGCGCGGCAGATTGCAGGAAGACGGCTATTTGCTGCTTCGCGGATTTCATGGGCGGGAACAAGTGCTGAAGGCGCGCAGACGCATCCTGGAAAAGATGGAACGCATGGGCAAGCTCGACCGCGACACGCTGCTGGAAGAAGGTGTGATGGCGGACGGCAGCAAATCGATCTTCATGGGCGGTACGAACGAGGATTTGCCGGAATTGTTGACCGTGTTGAACGGAGACCACATTATGGGGCTCTTCGACCAATTGCTCGGGGAACCTTCGCTGACTTACCATTACAAATGGCTCCGCGCCGTCGGCAAAGGCGATTTCACCGGCGCGCATTACGACATCATCTACATGGGCCGGGGCACGCATAATCTGTACACCGTCTGGTCCCCGCTCGGCGATATCACGTACGACATGGGCGGGTTAGCCATCTGTCTGGGTTCGCACCGATTCGAGGAATTGAAAGCGACTTACGGCACGAAGGACCATGATCGGGACGGCATCGGACATTATACGACCGACCCGCTTGCCATTACCGAGAAATACGGCGGTCAGTGGGCGACGACCGAATACCAGGCGGGCGATCTGCTCATATTCGGCATGTTCCTGATGCACTGTTCGCTCGAGAATACGACGAACCAATATCGGCTCAGCGTCGATACCCGCTATCAGCCGGCCAATGACAAGGTCGATGACCGATGGGGCGGCAAGAAGCCGCGGGGACATTACGCCGTGAAATGATCTCATTGGATGAAACCGTCAGGGAGAAAATTTGTGTTTCCCTGACGGTCTCGCGTGCAATTTTACCTCTTATTTCACTCCGACCGCCGTATCCTCCTTTTAGTCGACTACAGCCGACAGTTCGATCGCCGCCTCAGCCTTCCCGAGCGGCAAGCTCACGGACGAGAAAATCGTAGGCCTCCGCGCCGCTGATCCGATGACTGCCTGCGAACGCGTCCTGCGTCAGCTTGGCATCCGCCCCGTGCAGCGAGTAAGCTTCGCGGATGCGGCGAACGGCGGAACGCGCGGCCGCGATCGGGAAGATCGCGTCTTCGGTGCCCGACTCGGCGAGCAGCGGCCGCGGGGCGACCAGGCAGGCGATATCCGGCATCTCGGCATGCCGCTGCAAGCCCGGGACATAATTGTCCACACAATGATGCATCGCCAAAATGCTGTCCTTGAACGTATTGATATACCCGCTGACGACCGCCGCGCGGATGCGGTCGTCGAGCGCGGCCGCGAACAGGGCGGCGAGCCCCCCTCCGGAGATGCCCATGATGCCGATCCGGCTCGCGTCCGCATCCGGACGGCTTCGCGCGTAATCGACCGCACGGATCGTTTCGTACACGCGGTGGCCGGCCATCGTATGACCCATCTGCAGCAAGTACGTGGAGATCGAATGGCAGGAGCTGTAATCGCCCCGCTCGTATTCCTGCTTCAATCGCCGATCGCCGAAGCCGAGCAACTCCGGCACGATGACCAGAAATCCCCGTTTCGCGAGTTCGATCGCAAAATCGTGCTGGTAGCCCGAATCGTCCGCGTCCGCCCTTTCCTCACCCTCCTTGGTCAATCCGACGATTTCCTTGCTCCCGTATCCGTGCCCGTGACAGGCGATCACGACGGGAAGCTTCCCCTCGATCCCTTCGGGCGCCAACACGTAGGACGGCATAGCGAGCCCGGCAAACGTCGTGAACGCGACGCGCTCACGCACGTACCCGCTGCATGGGACTTCCTCCAGCAGGCGCGCTTCCAGCGCTGCCGGCTGCGCCGGAAAGCCGCCCAGGTCGGCGATCAGCCGCTCGCGCAGCGAATCCCGCCAACGCGCGTGTTCGTCCGGGCTGCGCGCCTGGTAACGGTACTGCGGAACGGTGTCCGCGTACAATTGGTCCAAATATTCGTCGGGATGCCAACTCATGTCCGACACTCCTTCTCCAGTCTTCACACCATTTTAGCATCCACAGACAGGTCCAGAAAGTGTCCGGCAAGGAATAGCAAGATTCGTATCCGGGAGAGCGGAGGCAGAAGTTCGACCAGCCCCTGTCCAATCGCCGTTCGGTCCGGCTTCATACCTTCCCTGCAGAGGAAGGGAGCTTCTCTCGACGGAACGCTGTCTAAATAACCGGGAAGATTCCGACCTCCAGCGAGGAGACTTTCACTCCTTGGTCGGCGCGCTGCCAAGCGCATCGACAGACCGACTATTTCAAAAAAGTAAATGAATCCAATATCGCTTGCTGTACGGCTCTGTTCTTCTCCGAAGCATGCGCCTTCGACAGGATGAAATCGAGCCCGTACAAATGATTATCCTTCTCCATGAAGTACGATGTCGTTTCAAATGGCATACCGTCGGACGTTCCGCTATAGACGTACTTATAAGCCGGCACGCCGCCAAACGTAATGTTCGATGTGGATGTCACCCGGAAATCAGACATTAATTGCTTGTTTCTGTCCATCAGATTATCGAAAATTTGTTTGAACTGGCTGACGGTAAAGTTATCCGTGTCGAACAGGGAAATCGAGCCCATCGTCGAAGAGAATGTGACGGTGTTGTCATCGATCGAAGCTTCGCCCCAATAGTCCGGAATGCGGATCGAATAGTTCGAATCCTCGAATTTGCGCGTCGACATCTTCATTCGATCGATGAAATCCCGGCCGTCCTGAATGATGCCCGCTTCTTCGTTGCCCGACGGATTGCGCTCGATGGAATCGACGATCCTCGACACCTGCTGTGCGTCCTGCTCCGAGCGGAAGGCCAGGAAATCAATTTCGTACTTGTAATCGCCGTCGAACAAATAATAACCGTATACCTGGTTCCACTTCTTCCCATCCTCCGAAGTCGAATAATTCAGCAGCTTCGCATCCAGTCCGGCTATCGTTAAAGAGGTTGGGGAACTCATCTTGATGAACTCAGGCTGGTAATCGTCCGTCAAGAAGGCAACCTCGCGCTCGATCCAGCGGTCAAGCATATCTCCTTGCACAACGGAGGTTCTTCGAATATTGACGCCCTGATCGCCTTTCGTACCGTAAAAATAAGTCCACTCGTTGTTGCTGCCGTTCCCCCAGTCGGCCGGAACGGACAAGTCCAGTCCGAGATCGGATCCGATGAACGGCCGGTAGCCGTCCTTGACGCCGGACAGATCTTTCAATTCCCGATCGGCCGCATCGAAAGTCGGCGTGAAGCTGTCGAGCAGCTCCGTATACTTCTTCAGCTTGTCGGCATTCTTGTAATCCTCCGGCTTATCGATCATCAGCCACACATCGTAAACCCGATGATTCCATTGATAGGAGCGAACGATTTGATAGTCGCCTTCGCTGTCCTTGCTGACGATCAACGCGTGGGATTGTTCGGGATGACGGTCGTTGTTCACATAAGATTTCTGCAGCAAGGTGCCGTCGATCAAGTCGGCCGCATTCTGCAACAGACGATCGCTGTTGATCGGATCATCCTGATCGGATTCCACTTCCACCCAAATCCAGTATTCGCCGTTCGCATCCTGGAATTGATAGCTGTCCTCCAGAAAGGAATGGTACGACGTGATCAGGCCGGTCGGGTAATTCATCGTCCATTGATAATAACTGTCTCCGATGCGCGTCTTGCCGGCATCGCTGTCGATCTCGCTGCCGTCGGCGCCCGCCGCATCCCATCTGTTTCCGGTAATGCGCATCGGCGCTGTCAGACTTTCGAACGCGATCGCGGCGCCGAAGTATTCCACGATGAACCGCAACGGCACCATGGTCGTGCCGTTTTTCAATTCAGGGGCGGCGGGAATCTTCGCCGCAACGCCATTGATTTCGGCAGAGTTGCTGCCGATGACCAGCTTGATACGCTTGTCGCCGTAAGTCAGCACGATCGATTGCGTGGCGCCGTCCCATTCCAATACCGCACCCAGTGAGGAGGTGATCACCCGCAAAGGGACGAGCGTCGTCGATTGGCTCAAATAAGGCGGCTCGATCTCGGATGTCACATCGTTGACGCTGATGGCAGGGCTGTTCAATTGCAGTACAATTTCAACAGGGCTCGAGTCGACCGCCTGATGGCTTGCGTCCTTCGAAGCGGAATCGGCGGCATACACGGGAGCGGCAATCAAGGATAAGAGCAGTGCGGCGATCAAAATCATTTTTTTAGACAAGTCGGTGTCTCTCCTATTCTTCGATAAGTTTAAGCGTCATGATCTTCAAGTCTCCTCCGGACTTCAGGGCGAGCTTCGCCTGATCGCCGGGCTGATAAGCTTTGAGCAGCTCGTTCAGGTCCACCAGCGAGCTCAGATTCGTGCCGTTGAGCGAATAAAGGACATCCCCCGGGCGAATGCCCGCTTTCTCTGCCGGCGACCCGCGGCGCACGCCGGTGACGGACAGCGGCTCGCGGGCGGGCAAGCCGACCAGCGAAGCCCAGCTCTCTTCCAGTTCAAGACCGAGCGAGGGGCGAATGACCTTGCCGTTCTTGAACAATTGGTTCATCACGTAATGAACCGTGTCGATCGGAATGGCAAAACCGAGACTGTCCACGCCGACGGCAGCGAATTTCAAGGAATTGATCCCGATCACCTCGCCGTTCATGTTCACCAATGCGCCGCCGCTGTTCCCCGGATTGATCGCGGCATCCGTCTGCAGCAGCCGATAAGTGGAATGGATGGAACGATCGACGCCGCTGATGACACCGACCGTTACCGAATTGCGCAGCGCAAACGAGATCGGCGTGCCGATCGCGATTACCGTCTCCCCCACTTCCTGCTCCAGTCGTTCGGCCAGCTTGGCAACCGGGAGGTCGGCGGCCGCGACCTTGACGAGAGCCAGGTCGCTCTCCTCATCTTTATAAGGACTTGTGCCTTTGTATTCCTTGCCGTCCGCAGTAACGACAAAGATTTCCTTCATGTCTTTGATGACATGGGCATTCGTAATGATCCAGCCGTCCTTCTTCACGATGACGCCCGTTCCGTGAATCAGGTTGAAGCGGTCGTCACCGGAGGCGGAGTACCCGCCGCCCTGCGCCTTGCCGATAATGCCGACGACGGACGGCGACACTTGCTTCACCACGTCTGCAATCCGGTTGGTCGGCGTGTAGGAGAACTTGCCCCGCTTCTCATCGAAAGTACCGGTGCCTCCGAGCGCCGCAATCAGCGAGCTTGCTTTAACGTACACTTCGCCGTCGATTCTGCGAGCATCCCACTCCGCACCGGCTGACTGGGCAGCTTGCAACGGCGCGGCGGCCGCTCCCCCTCCCATCAATAAAATCATGATTGCCCCAAGGGCTGCCAAGCGAAATCTGTTCAACGAGTCTCTCTCCTTCTTTCACTAAAACGAATCAGATCTTCTACATTTTACTAGATCGCACGCGAGGAATTTGTCGAAAGCTGTCAGCGCCGCTATTTAAAATTGCATTTCCCCGAACGGATTGCGCCTCTTGAACGCCAAGCAATACTCGCAAGCCCCACCTTCTGCGCCGGCTACCATTGCGACCCGGAATTCGGTAAAATGGAAGCACCAGCATGGAGGAGTGTGCAAAGCAATGGCGGTCATCGGCATCGATATCGGCACGACGAGTATGAAGGTCGGATTGTATCGGGAAAATGGCGTGCCGGTCGCGATCGCATCCCGGCCGACGGTCGCGCATCTTGCGGCGGAAGGGTACAGCTACTACGAGCCGGAAGAGATGTGGGGAGCGATCGTTGCAGCCTTGACCGAAGTGGCGGCACAGGCCGGCAAAGAGGAAGCTCACTGCATCGGCATCGCCAGCATGGCCGAGAGCGGGCTGCTCGTCGATCGCCGCTCGGGCGAAGCTCGTTCCGCTTTTCTGCCCTGGTTCGATACATGTTCGGCAGGGCAAGCGGGCAAGATCGCCGCAGCATCCGATCCCTATGAGCGCTTCTGCAAGACCGGCCTTCACAACAGCTTCAAGCACGGCCTGGCCAAGCTGCTCTGGCTTCAGGAGCGCGACCCCGCCGCGCTGTCCGGCAGCGTCTGGCTGTCCGCCGCCGGCTATATCGCCTATCGGCTGACCGGGCGCATGGCGGTCGACGACTCCCTCGCGGCGCGAACTTACGCCTACAATATTTTCGACAGACGGTGGGAGCAGGACTGGCTTCGCCCGCTTGGCTTGTCGACATCGCTGTTCCCCGACGTGCTGGCAGCGGGAACGCCGCTCGGGCCGCTGCTGCCTCATCTTGCGGAGAGCGCCGGACTGTCCGGCTCTTTGCAGGTTGCCATCTCCGGGCATGACCATGTCGCCGCCGCCCTGTCGGTCGGAGCCATCGTGCCCGGGCGCGTATACAACTCGATGGGAACGGCGGAGACGTTGATCGGCACGATCGAAGACATGCGGCTGGGACAAGCGGAGTACGAAGCCGGACTCAGCTTCGGCGTCCATGCCGCGCGGGGCAAGTGGTTCTGGATGGGGGGCAACTCGTCCTCCGGCGGATCGGTCGAATGGTTTCGCGACCTGCTTGGCGAAGAGAAGCTCGAATATGCACAACTGCTGCGATGGCTGGAAGACGCGAACGCCAATGCGCCTACCGGCATGCTTTACTACCCTTATCTGTCGGGCCAAGGCCGCGGGGCGCAAGGCGCCGCCATGAAGGCGGCGCTGGTCGGATTTACGAAATCGCATCATAAAGGCGATGTCATCAAAGCCGTCCTCGAAGGCACGGCGTACGAGCTGCAATCGCTGCGGCTCACGGCGGAGACCGCGTCCGGCGCGGCGATCCGCAGCTTGACCGTCGTCGGGGGCGGCACGCGCAATCCGCAGTGGCTGCAGATCAAGGCAGACGTGCTCGGACTGCCTTTGTCGCTGCCCCCGGTGGAGGAAGCCAGCCTGCTCGGCGCCGCCCTGTGCGCCGCCGTCGGCGCGGGCGTCTACGATTCCGCCGATACAGCGGCGGCTGCCGTTGCCGGCACAGCGTCCCGCGCGATCCGGCCGGACATGGCGCGCCATGCGGAGTATGAACATATTTATGCATCCGGCTACTTGCCGATGCAAGCCGCATTGCGCGGCTATTACGCAAACGGCTGAAGGCGGATTTGCCTTCAGCCGTTCATATGCCCGCCGATGACGGCACCGGATGGACGATCGCCGCGAGGATGAACGCCCCAAACTGTGCCAGCCTCACCACCTCCCACAATTCCGATTCGAACGCGTTCAGCTTGCCAAATGTTAGTTTGTTAACATAAATTGCTTTCCGAAATACCCGATGCTATACTGAATGAAAGCATTTTCCTGGAGGAGAAGTTATGGATTTAAATCAACTTTCCCCCTATATACGGGTGGCATGGGATGACACCATCTACCCGCCGGTCAGCATCAAGGAACGGGCCCTCTTTGATTATGAATTGCTCTATGTGAAATCAGGGGAAATAAGAGTCAAAATTGAAAATCAAACGTATCACGGTATTCCGGGTGATATTTTTTTGTTTAAACCCAGACAGCATCACTCTATCGATCTTCTCAATAATAAACCGTTACGACAGCCCCATATCCACTTCGATCTGATCTATAAAACAGACAGCCCCATGATAAAGACTTCGTTCAATCCCATTCGGGCAATGACCGATCAAGAATCAAGCCTTTTTCGAGAAGACATTACGGCACAGATGCCAAATCCGTTGCCCAATCACATCAGGGTGCAGAAACCGATTGTTTTGGAAAAATTGATTTTTAATATTATTCATGAGCACGAAAACAAGCACCCGTATTACGAGACTACGGCCAAGGGTCTTTTCCTGCAGTTATGGGCGCAGCTTATGCGAGAGCATCATTGGTCCAGCAATGCTGCACTGATGACGAATTGGATTCAGTTGGATCGTGTAAAAACCTATCTAAGCCATAATTCAGACAAAGAAGTAACTCTGGATGAACTATCTAAAGTCGCCAATTTAAGCAAATATTACTTCTGCAGGCTGTTTAAAACAGCGTTCGGTGTCGGTCCCATTCAATATCATCTTATGATTCGTTTGGAAAATGCCAAAAGAATGATTCAATTTACAGATATTCCGATCAAAGAAATTGCCTCTCAACTTGGATTTCAAAGCATTCATTCGTTCAGTCGATCGTTTCGAATCATGGAGGGCGTCCCGCCCTCCTATTATCGAAACCGGGGATAAAATTCAATTTTCGCTCGATTTTCCGACAAACACTGCCATTCCTCCGCCAAGCAAAGAGTACTTAATCTCATTGTGGTTTGCTAAAACGGTCTCTCCACATAACATTTCCTGCCATGTTGACGATGGTGAATCGCCAATGATTGCGATCTTCCCCTGACAATGCATCGGCGAAATGTTGACGATCGTAATCACATCCGTCTTGCTGCCCCTGAAATGGTAGGCGATGATACAATCCTGCGAGGCGGCAGGCTGGTATTTCAGTTTACCGTACACAAGTGCATCCTTATATGTCTGGCGGATTTGGACCAGTCTGCCGATATAATCCGCAAACGGAAGCCATTCGTGACACAGCGCCAAGTGGTGACCCGCGGCGAAGACTTGATGGAGCTCGCAGAGGTTCTGCCCATTCGTAAAGAAATTGGCTTCCGGAATCCCGTAACGAACAGGTGAGCCGATCAGTTTGCCGGCATTATTGTCATTCTTGAGCCAAGCAAAGTCGGCGCTTAGACCGCCGTCCAAGTGATGAACGAGCGGACCTCCGCCGGATTCTGCGAGAACGACGGCATCTGGCTTAAGAAGCCTGATAGCCGACCTTACCTTGCGTGTCAATTCGATGACGCCTTGACTGAATTGTTTCGGCGTGTAATTCCGTTTCTCTTCCTCGTTGCGAATCGGCCAATTCCACTGCCAGCCCCAAGAATCCAGAAAAACCCCATCCGCTCCGAACTTGCCGACGAACTTCTCCGCCATAGCGACCACATAATTTTGCCACGGTGCATATGAGGCAACCATCGTATAATTGTCGATATATTGATCGTACAACTTGCCGTCATGGTTGCGCCCCGCCCACCGGTCTCCGATTTGTTGGCCAAGTTCGGAATACCGGTAAACGATAAATGGCTCCAAATATAAAATAACTTTGCCGCCTTGTCGGTGAATCTCTTCGATACCCCGAACAAATGCCGCTTCGCCTCCAAGATCGGAACGGGGGACATAATCTCCTTTGTTCCAATATGGAGGCCTGTCGCCCTGCTCTGCCCCTTCCCAAAAATCGTAAATATACACTATGTCCGTATGAAATCTTCTGGCTTCCTCCAACAGACGGGGAAGCTCTTCAAATGAAGCGATACGGGACTTCAGATCAACCGTTGGCAGCAGTTGATACGGCCCTCCTCCGCCTTCCGAGGTCGTCGCATAAATTGCCCCGGATTCGCGCAACCAGGCGGGAATTTCGGGAAAGGTCATACGGCTTTGTCGAATACTCGTATAGTAATTGACAGCAACACGCCAATCTCCCTCTGCGAACAAACCGATAACAGCCTTGGCAATCCGCACGCTTTCTGCCGGCGGGATATCCTCTCTGACCAACCCTCTGATCGTCATTTCTTCAAAGGACAGTTGTATAGGGCTTTGCTCTGCAGTCCAATCTCCTTCTCCATCCAGTATGAAGATGCCCCCGCCGCTCTTTCCGTTATACAAGCAGGCCAATTCCAGCGTATTCATATTCGTCGGAACTCCGATTGGCGCTTCAGTATCCTTCCTTTCATGCCCTGCCGCAAACAAGGTTTGAACATTCATGCCCAATCGCTTGATTTCCGACAACTTCGCCAACGACCCGATCTCCTGCGGCACGGTGCCGTACCAGTCGTCGGAGGAACCAGGCAGTTGAATGCCTTGAATGGAAGGATAGATGAGACGCACTCCCCGGTTCTCTTCGCTGCAATTCGTGATTTCAAGTTCCATGGTCAGGATCGATTCCGATTCATGAACCGCGAACCGGGCCGTGAAAGCTAAAGATAAAACAGGATCCCGGCAATCCACCCGCAGCTTGGTACGATCCTCCGATAGCACCGTACGTTCCGCGATCGCCACAGTCCTGTAGTCGGAATTTCCTGCCGCCCACTTCATAAGCGGGGATTTCTCTTTCACATATTCGTGCCTCAGCACTTTATCATAAATGCTGTGCAGTTCAATCCCGTTAGTCAGATCCAATGTTACGGATAATAATCTATTTTCCAGCGTGCAGCTTTTCATGCCTGTTCTCCTTTTTCCATATGCTCTATGCAGATATTCATGCCGGTTGATCGCGGCGAGAGAAAGTAATCAAGACGATAGCCGGCGCCAATACGACTCCGGCAACCGCGCGTTTAAACAACTTCGAGTTCATCCAGGTTCGCCGCTGCTGGAAACGGTGCATGCGGCTCCTTCTGATACCAATAAGCGACAGACGCAATATCATCCTGCAGGGGAAGATATCTGCCACCGGAGCGCCAACCTAGCGCTTGAATCGTAACACGCAAATTTTCCTTGAACCTGATCGGGTCCATCACGTGCCAACGATACATGCCGAACCGTTGCTGACTGCGATATAAGCCATCCGGCTTGATGACCTGGTGCATCCCCAGAAACGGCGTGGAATACAATCCGTATTGGCCAAGAGGCTGCTCGAAGTTCCACGCCCCGCCGAAATAATCCTCCGTTCCCGTACCGCAGATCGTAGGAAAGTCCCGGTCGCCATCCATGTAAAATTTGATCTCCCCTTCTCCCCACCATCCTGAATTGTTGACTTGCCAAGCCAAATAAGTACCTACGTAGTGGCCTTGGCCTTGCACGTTATCCAGAATCGTATAGTTTTCCTTATAGGGAAGCGGATTGGTTCGTCTCCATTGCGCATGGAAATAGGCGCAGTCTTCCGGCACATCGGTCACCGTATAATCGATCTGATAATATAAAATAACATCCTTGTCTGATAAATTTTCAACTGTCATTTTGGCGGCTTGCCGAAAAGGCATCTCCCAATAGCTATTCATACCGCCCGCAGGATTTACGGCGATCGGCCAAGAATTGACATTGCTCCGTTCGCACCAACCGTTGCAGAAGAAATCCCCGATCGGAGTTTCAACGGAAGGCTGCTCTTCCCCGTCCCAGTAGATACGAAGGATGAGCCTGCGCCAAAACTCAGGGTGGCAAGTCAGCCAAATATGTTGTATGACGCCGGCCTGGTAAATTTGTCCCAGCGTGAACGTTTCTCCCGCCCGTATATTGACGGAAGGAGACACCTTCCACCCTTGACCGAGATCGCGGGCGCAATCGGCGCCGGTGCCCTCCATAGCCATTCCTGCCTTGCCTTTTTCCCCGGTAAAGTTCTCTGCGCTGATAGAGCGGGTTTCAGCGTCGGATAAACGCGATAAATTGCCCAAACCCAAACCAAGTCCGTTAAAAGAATGCATGATGTCTCTCCTCACAAGTATAATTTACCCTTTAATACCGAAGCTCGCGATGCCGCCAATCATCTGCCGTTGGGCGAAGTAATAAATGATCAGCAACGGCACGATCGTTACCGTTGAGGCTGCCATCAATAAGTTCCACTCGCTTCCTACCGATGACACGAATGTCGCCAGACCTACGGCAATCGTAAACTTGGCCTGGTCGTTCAAGAATAGCAAGGGTCCCATAAAATCATTGTAAACCGCAGTAAATGTAAATACCGTTACAATCGTAATGCCCGGTCGGAGCATCGGCAGGAAGATCCGCCAGTAGATTTGCAGCGAATTCGCTCCATCCACTTTCGCTGCTTCATCCATATCATGCGGGATCGTCATGAGATATTGCCGCAACAGAAAGATATAGAAGGCATTGCCGAAAAAAGCCGGCACAACAAGCGGGTAGTAGGTGTCGATCCATCCTGCATAACTAAACATCAAATACCTTGGAATGAACGTAATCTCCCCCGGGATCAGCATCGTGGAGAGCATCAAGATAAACAGCGGTTCCCGCCACCGGAAACGAAATCGGGCAAAACCGTAAGCTACCAGCGTACAGGACAGCACCGTCCCAAAGATGATCAATACCTCCAACATCAGCGTGTTTAACGCGTATCTGCCGAAGGGCGCATAGGTAAATGCATCTGCATAATTCGACCACTGCGGCGATTTGGGAATCCATTCCGGCGGAATGAGCCACATGTTCCCTCTCGTTTTCAACGAAGTGGAAACGGTCCAGGCGAACGGGATCAGAAACACAACCGACAGTAAAACCAGCAGCGTGTAAAGGATGGATTGGCCGACGGCGCTTGATCCCCTCATGTTCTTCGCCCCTTTCTCCGCTTCTTCTCAATCTCAGCGCCGTAGTACACCCATTTGTATTGCGTTTGGTACACAATTAGCGCCAGGCTCATCGTAATCAAACTGCCGACCCAGGCCATCGCCGACGCGTATCCCATATGATGCAATTGGAAAGCCTGCTCATATAAATACAGCATAAAGAATAGCCCGGCACTTTCCGGACCGCCGTTCGTTCCGCTGGCAACATAAGCTTGCGTAAAAATTTGAAAAGCACCGATAATACCTGTAAGAATTAAGAAAAAGATAGTCGGTGTAATAAGCGGCAGCGTGATTTTCCAGAATCGCTGCCACACGCCCGCCCCGTCAATCTTGGCCGCTTCGTACAGTTGAACAGGAATATTTTGCAGACCGCCCAAATAGATAATCGCTCCGCCGCCAACTCCCCACAGGCTCATGACGACGTAACCCGGTACAATCCATCTCGGATCTGCGAACCAATCCGGACCCGAGATCCCGACAATCGACAGCAGGTAGTTGAGCAGCCCATATTCATCGTTCAAAATCCATCGAAACAACATCGCCACCGCAACTCCGCTAATGATCGACGGCAAATAAAACAGTGTGCGAAACAGGTTGATGCCCTTTACCTTGGCATTAAGCAGCAGAGACAAACTCAACCCGACCACGATGCCAAGCGGGACGCTTAACGCCGTGTAATACAACGTGACCTTCATCGACTTGAAAAAGAGCTCGTCTGCAAACAACTCTTTGTAATTGGCCAGCCCGATCCATTCCGGCGTCTCGATGGTGTCCCAATTGGTAAAGCTCAGCAGCAATGATGCGACCATCGGAATTGCGAGGAAGAGCAGAAACCCGGCAACCCATGGCAAAATATAAAGATAGCCCTGGATCGCCTCTCTTCTGGCGTTTTTACCGCTTGTTCCATTATTCATCCGTTTCACTCCAGTCGGCAGGAAAGGAGGAAGCTCCCTTCCTGCCGTTGTGTGTTTCTGCGAAGTTTTATTCACTTTCTGTTTTTGTTTTTCTCCAGTTTTTTCTCGATAGCTTCGGCCGCAGCACTTAATCTGGTTGCCGGATCAGCCAGCGCCTTGTTCCCCAGTGGATACATCATGTCAGTCCAAGCATCGAATGCTTCTTTGTCAAACGATTCCGACCAACGAGTGCTGCGCAGAAATGCCGGAAGTTTGGATGATTTGCTCCCTTGGGCGAAGAACACGCCCAAATGTTCATCCTTGTCCAGTCCATTGTCAATCCACACTTGCGGTCTGGACGGTCCCCAGGTCATTGTTTCCGCTACTTTCATTCCCGCTTCGTAGCTCGTTAAATATTTCATGAATTCCCAAGCGGCATCTTTGTGCTTGGAGTAGGAACTCATCACGAACTGAACCATGTCTGCCCAACCGTGTTGTTCGCCCCCTTGCGGTGCGGGGAACGAAACAACTCCCCAGTTGAACGGCGCGTCAAGCAGTGTCTTCAGACCGAATGTCGTGCCGTGCGCCATGGCGATTTTACCGGACATGAGCCCGCCCATATCGCCGTTAAACGTTGAAGCGATCGAGGACGGTACCAGACTGCCATCCTTGACGATGGCTTGCACTTTGGTCGCGTATTCGATGAAAGCCGGCGAATCCAGATAGCCCTTGGCAGCCGTGTCATCGTCGTTGGCGAAGTCCGCACCGTAGTTCCATAGCCCAGCGTTCAACATGGCGCCTTCCCACATCACCTTGAAGATATCCGTGCCGTAAACGCGATCTTCTTTGTGCGTCATCTGCTTGGCTATCTCACGGAAATCCTCCAGTGTCCACCCTTCTTGCGGATACGGAATACCGTATTTATCGAACAGGTCCTTGTTATAGACAACCGCATCCAGACCAATGTCCCGCGGAAGTCCGTAATATTTGCCGTCCGGCCCTTTGGAGCGAATGTCCGTAATCGGCTGAAAGTATTGGCTCATGTCCAGGTTGTCGCGTTGAATATATTCATCCAACGGTTCGATATTGCCTTTCGGGTATTCGTCGTTCGGGGGGAACAGGACGTAGACGTCGGGGCCGGATTTCGCCGTGTTGGCCGCGTTCAGCTTTTCGAAGTAAGCGTTGCCTACTACGTTCGTCATCTTGACCTTAATGTTCGGATGTGATGCGTTGAAGCTTTCGACCAGTTCCTTGTAAAGCGGTTGCCAGGTGACATTGTCGCAGTTCCAGAAAGTGATTTCGACCGTTTCTGCGGGCGAGTTGCCGGCCGGTGATCCGGAAGCGGATGAAGAAGATGAACTTCCAGCAGTGTTATCCGCTGTTGCTTCATTCTTGTTGCTTCCCCCGCAGGCGGACAGCGGCAGAGCAAGAACCAAGAGCAGAACCGTCAATTTCCATAACATCGTGTTCTTCATTTGAATCCTCCCTTTTTTTATAATTGTTCATGTGAGGCGGATATATACCGCTTGAAGTTAATTATAACGCTTTCTTTTTTTCATTTCGTTGGCGAGATTATCAAAGAGTTATCATATATTGCTCTATTCATCATTCAATTTCGGTTGGATTGGTTTGCTGGAATCAAGGCGATTTTCGCCTTAACTCCGCCTGGGATGTGGTTGGTTTGCTGGAATTAAGGCGATTTTCGCCATAACTCCACCCGGGATGTGGTTGGTTTTCCTGAATTAAGTCGATTTTCGCCTTAACTCCGCCTGGGATGTGGTTGGTTTGCTGGAATTAAGGCGATTTTCGCCTTAACTCCGCCCAGGATTGGTTGGTTTGCCTGAATTATGGCGATTTTCTCCATAACTCTACCCGGTCACGGCATCGGACAGACGATCACCTTCACGCCGAGATCCTCGATCAGCTTCAGCGATTCCTTGTCCGCCAATTCGCTCGTAATGAGCATATCCACATCGGCAAAGCCGCTGAAGGTTACGAGCCCCTGCTGCGAAAACTTGCTGTGGTCGGCAAGCACAGCGACCTTCTGGCCTGCCGCGATCATCGCATGCTTGATTTCCGCTTCATAGATGTCCGAGCTTGTAAATCCTTTGCGATACGAGATGCCCGACGTGCCCAGAAATGCAAGGTGGGCGTTGTATTTCTGCAGTTCCATCTCGGCTTGCGGCCCGACCAGACTCATCGATTTCTTGATCAGCTTGCCGCCCAGCGCGTTGATCGATGCCTGATCGTTGTGGCTGCACTCTTCCGCCACGTTCGTGCCGTTGGTGACGACCATCAGGTTGTTCACGTGCTTCAGGTGCCGGGCCATGCACCAGGCCGTAGACCCGGCATCGAGAATGATGATCTGATTCTCGCCGACGAGTTCTGCCGCCGTCTTCCCAATCGCGTCCTTCTCCTCGAAGTACTGCAGCTTGCGTTGGTGCACCGGCGGGACCGAGACGTTCTGGATATCGTATATCAGCATTGCGCCGCCGTAGTTCTTCTTGATCAGGCCTTCCCGCTCCAACTGGTTCAAGTCCCGCCGTATCGTCTCCCCGGAGACGTTGAACTCCTTGACCAGGTCCGATACTTTTACGCTCTTCTGCTCGAACAAGCGCTCCTTGATAATACTGCGTCTCTGCATGACGATCACGACAATCATCCCTTCTCTCACGGTTCCCGCCGCTTGCTTACTAAGATCGCAAATGCGCCAGCGCATCGGCCAGAAATTCGGTCCGGCCGGAGCTGCCCGACTTCAATATCATGTACTTGGGGGAAGCACCAAGCGAAATGCAAGATGGCAAGCCCGGCGCAAGCTCCTTCCATACGCGCATGCCTTGGATGCCCGACTCATCAGCCAGACCGCCGCATTCCCGCAAATAGACGACTGAGTCGCCTATCCGCATGGCCAACCGCCGCATTCCTGCAAATAGACGACTGTATCGCCTATCCGCCTGGTCAACCACCGCATTCCCGCAAATAGACGACTGAGTCGCCTATCCGCCTGGCCGACCGCCGCATTCCCGCAAATAGACGACTGAGTCGCCTATCCGCCTGGCCGACCGCCGCATTCCCGCAAAATACCACATTGGCCCACTGCGACAACAATAAAACCCTCCGCATCCGAAGGGCTTTGACAATTCCCATGATTAGTTGCCGCTTGCTATCGATGTCTTGACTTGAAACTCGCACTTACCTCTTACCTCTTCCTGCCCGTCTCCCCTGCCGCTTACGGCTTCAGCAAGGCCTGCACCCGCACGGCCAACTGCTGCATGCCTTGCACCGCCGGCGTTCGGCCGCGCATGATCCGCTCCAGCGATTCCCCGAAATCCTTGTCGATCTTGGCCCAGTTCGTCACCGGCGGGCGAAGGAACGACTCGTCCAAGCTTTCGACGAAAGGCCGAATCGTCGGGCCGAGGTCCTCGAGCGACGCGCTGGCTTCGCTGTTGGCGGGAAGCAAGCCCGTCTTGAACATTATCTGTTGGGCAGGCACGTCGAGCAGCCATTGCATGAGCGTCCAGGCAGCCTGCTTACGCTGCGATCCCGACATGATCACCAGGTTCTCTCCGCCGATGATTGCGGCTCTCGTTCCGGGATTGTGCGGGAAAGGCGCCGCCACCGTCCGTTCCTCCGCCAAGGAACCGCCGCCGCCGTTCATCTGCGATAAGATCGTATAGTACCACGGACCTTCGTCGATCATCAGGAGCTTGTCGTCTTGCACCGCCTGCCAGCGATTAAGCACACCGGTCAACGAATCGTCGCTGATCAACTCGCGGTCCAGCAGCCACTTCAGCTTCTCGACCGCCCGAATGCTCGCTTCACTGTCCAGATACCCGATCGCTTGCGTGTAATCCTCGTTCGTCAATTCGCCTCCAAGACCGAAGAAATAGGGCATGATCGACCAGGCATTAATACCGCCGATGCCCAGCGGCTGGTTCATACGCTCGCTCAAATCGATCAGTTCGTCCATCGTGTCGGGCGGCCGGGCGACTCCTGCTTGGTCGAGCAGCTTGCGGCTGTATATCGCAGCCTTCGTATTCATGTTCAAGGGCACCCCATAGTAATGCCCCTCGTATTTATTCGTCTCCAGCGCAGTCGGATAGATCGTCCGCACGATGTCCGCAAATTCGGGATAGGAGTCCACAGGGTCCACCAGTCCGAGCTTCGCAAATTCCGGCAGCCAGGCCATGTCAAGCCGGACGACGTCGGGACCGCTGCTGGACGTAGATTCGGAGATGAGCGCTCCCTTGATGTACTCATAAGGCTTGCGCACCGAGACAACCCGGATGTCGGGATGGTCTTTGGCGAATGCCGGCAGCACTTCATGCTCGAACGTCCATGCCTCGACATCGCTGTAAGTATGCCAGAGCGTAATTTCGACGGTCGGCGGCAGTTCCCAGATCATCTCCACGCTGCCGTCTCCGATGATGCTCTCGTCCGACCCGCAGCCCGTTGCGAACAGCAGCGCGGCCGACACGACCGCCGATACCGCCCAATGCCGGAATCGTCCTCTCATCCCGCGCACGTCATTCCCTCCCCAACCCGCTCCCCGATCCGTCCTGGCTCCGCTCGCGGTACTCGATCGGCGACAACCCGGTCATTCGTTTAAACAATTTACTGAAATATTTCACGTCGTTGAACCCCGACTGTTCGGCCGCTTCATAGATCCGGATGCCGGTGTCGGGACAGGAGAGCAGTTCCTTGGCTCGTTCGATTCGCAGCCGGATGACGTAGTCGATATAATTTTCGCCTGCGTAACGCTTGAATTGCTGGCAAAAGTAGTTTTTGCTCATGTGCACGCTGTCGGCCACTTGGCGCAGGGTGAGCTCGCGTGTAAAATTCGCCTGGATGTACTGCACCGCCTTGGCCATCAGCCGACGGTTGCCGGCCAGTCCCGCGCCATTCGCTCCAACCGCACCACTTGCGGCATTCTCGCCGCTTGCTCTATCCGCACCGTTCACACCACCAAAGCCGCTCGCTCCCCCAACGCCATTCGCACTGACGCCGCCATTCCCGCTATCCCCGCTGCTCACGCTGATTGTGCCGCATTCACTGCCCCCGCCGCTCCCGCTGCCCGCGCCCTCCGGCGTTTCCGCAGCCGCCTGTCCGGACGACGCCAATGGCGCATCCGTCACCGCATCCCGCATCGACATCACAAGCTGCCGATTCCGCTCGTCGCTGCGCTCCTGTTCGATCTTGCCGAGACATTTGCGCACGATCGCCAGCAAGCCTTCAGGCTCAAGCGTCGGCTTAAGCAAATAGTCGAGCACCCCGAGCTGAAGCCCTTCCCGCACGTATTCGAAATCGCTGTAGCTGCTGACGAGAATGACCTTCGTCCGCGGATATCGTTCGAGCGTCCGCCGCGTCAGCTCGAGCCCGTCCATCACCGGCATCTTGATATCGGTGATCAGGATGTCGACAGGCTCCCGGCTGATTTCCCGCCAAGCCGCTTCTCCGTTGGCGAAATCCCCGGCGAGACCGATCTGCTCCTTCTCCCAGTCGACCGATGCCCGGATGCCGAAGCGAATGACGGGCTCATCGTCGACGATCGCCGCGCGGTACAGCATCGTTACGCCCCCCTTGCGCCGTTGCCGGCTTGTTTCAGCAGCTGCATGACGACAACCGTGCCCCCGGCTTCGCCGCCTCTCACTTCCAGCCGCGAGCCGGCAGGGTAATAGAGCCGGATCGCTTCATGCACGTGCATCAGCCCGATGCCGGTCATGCCGCCGCGCACCGCCTCGCCGATATCCTCCAGTTGGCGTCCCTGTTCGGGCGGGAGGCCGCGGCCGTTGTCGGTAACGGTCATGACGATCCGGTCGGCACCATCCGCCACGTCCACCCAGATGTCCCCCTCCCGGCCGGTCGGTACGATGCCGTGGAAGATGGCGTTTTCCACGAGCGGCTGCACGAGCATGCGCGGGATGACGAACCGCCGGGCTTCTTCGCCGCACCGCACGTGCAGCCTGAACTTCGTTTCATAGCGAATTTCGAGTATCGTCAAATACTTGCGGATAATATCAAGCTCATCCTCCAGCGCGACGAAGTTGCCTTTCTTGCCCATATTCGCTTCGAGCAGCAGGACGAGCGCCGAAATCGCTTCATACGCTTTGTCCGATTGGTTGTAACGGATGAGCCACTTGATCGTGCTTAGCGTATTGAACAAAAAATGCGGATGGATGCGATGCGCGACCGCCCGCAGCTCCGCCTGGCGCTTGCTCTCCTGCACGGTCTGCACTTCCTGCAGCAGCTCGTCGACGCGCTTGATCATCTTGTTGAACTGACGGCTCATCAGACCGAATTCGTCCTGTGACCGCACTTCCGTCCGCACCGACAAGTCCCCGTTCTCCACCCGCTTCATCTGGCCGGTCAGCAGCTTGATCGGCCGCGTCACCAGGCTGGCGATAGCAAGCCCGATCAGGACGGCCAGCAGCGCGAACCCGGCGGCGGACGTCCAGATCAGGCGGCGCATGCTGGTCAGCTCGTCGGTAATCTCGTGGATCGGCACCGATCCGACGACCGTCCAGCCATTGGCCAAGGGCTGCTTGATATTGTAGTAGCGAACGCCGTCCGCGGCATATTCGAACTCGGCCTCGCGCCCATTGGCCGCCCACTGCCGCAATCCCTCTTCCGTGAGCAACTGGCCGATCTGATCCTGCTGTTTGTCAACGACGACACGGCCCTCCGCATCGATGACGAAGAGCCTGCCGGTCTGCCCGAGCTTCACTTGTCCGATCTGCTCTAGCATCGCTTCTCCGTCCAGGTTCACGAACAGGTAGCCGATATCGTCCAGCGTCTCGAAGTCCTTGATCACGCGCGCGATCGGCACGATCAGGTCGTTGCGCTCGCCCATGCCGCTGAACGGGTCGTACGCCAGCGCGCCCCACACCGGCTCGCCGTCTTGCTGACGGGCAAGCTTGACCCAGGGCAGGTCCCCCAGCGACTGCCGGTATACCTTGGACAACTGAAACGACCCGCTTCCCCAGCTCGCGCCTTCCTCCCGCATCACGTACAGCGTCTTCACATAGGAATTGGAGGCGACGAAGTTGTTGGCCATGTTCTTCATATACTCGTTCTGCTCGATCAGTTCTTCGGCCGTCGGATGCGTGTTCCGCACGATCTCCTGCAGCTTCAGGTCGCTGTACAGCACGTTCGAAGCGTCCGTGCCGGACGTGACGATCGCCGACAGCGCGCCGGCAGCCTGCCGGACGAGCTGCAGGGAGGACACCCGGACGTTCTTCTTCACGAGCGACGACGAGACCGAATAGAACAGCACGCTCGTGAGCGCCGTCGGAATGACGATGACGACGAGCAGCGCGGCGATGATCTTGGCGGCGAACCGATTTCGCCCGATGCGCAAATTGTTCATGGCGCCTTCCCCCGTGTACTTATTGTACACTCTGCCGCAGTGTCATTGAAAGCGCTTAAAGTAACGATTTTACGCCGCAATCCCGGTCGCCGTGGTGTTTAATATTCCGATAAGGTGGACGATATTCCCGGCTTCCCGGAGGACCGCTCAAGCGTCCTCCACAGTCTGCTCGGGGTCCGCTCAACCTTTGATTGCGCCTTCCCCTATGCCTGCCTGCACGAACTTCTTTTGAAACAATACGTAGATCAGGATGACGGGCAGCAGCGCGATGATCGACGCCGCAAAAATTTGCCCGTAGTTCGTCGCGTATTTGTCGTTGAACATGAGGATGGCGATCGGCAGCGTGCGCAGCGACTCGCTCTTGATGATCGTAAGCGCGAGGAAATATTCCTCCCACGTTCCCTGAAAGATGAAGATCGCCAGCGTCCCCATCGCCGGCAGCGACAGCGGCAAGTAGATGTTCCAGTATATCCGCCAGTTGCCGCCCCCGTCGATCAGCACCGATTCCTCCAGTTCCTTGGGCACGCTCTCGAAAAACCCGCGCAGGAAAAACAGGTTGCCCACGACGCCCGTCGCGATATAAATGAGCCACAGCCCGGCGTACGTGTTGACGAGTCCCATGTTCTTCACGATGATGAACTGCGGGATGATATTGATGACGGACGGGATCATCATCGTCAGCAGGAACAGCCGGAACACGCCCTCCTTGCCGGGGAACGGGAAACGGGCGAAGCCGTAGGCGGTCAACGAGCTGACGAGCAGCGCGCCTACCATCGCCACAGAGGTGATGAGCAGGCTGTTGGTGAAATATTGGGCGAAATGATTTTTGCCCCATACGATCGCGTAGTTGATGAAATTCGGCGTGACGCTGAATACCGCTTCCGGTCTCGGCAGCGAGAACGTCGCGGTGAAGAACGAAGTCAGGATCATATAAATGAACGGAAAAACGAACAGCAGCGCGCCCACGATCAGGACGACATAAACGAGCAGCTTGGCCGGCCAGGGCGTTCTCATGAATGCGCATATGCCTCCTTTAGCGGCAAGAATGAACAGCTTTGTCATCCCTTGCAGGACGAAGATCTAGAACAGTCTTTGCTTGCCGATCCGGGTCATCTGCCAGAACGTGACGGCGAACACGAGCAGGCCCATCATGAAGCCCATCGCCGACGCTTCGCCGAAGTGGAAATGCTTGAACGCTTCCATATAGATCAAGCTCGGGATGACCTGCGTCTGGTTCATCGGGCCGCCTTGGGTGATGAAGTACACTTGCGGGAAAAACCCGAACGCCCCGTTCACCAGATTGATCAGAATGAACAGCGTAATCGGCCGCAGCATCGGCAGCGTCACGCGCACGAACGACTGCACCGGCGAAGCGCCGTCGATGTCGGCCGCCTCGTACAAGTCCCGCGGGATGCCCTGCAGCGCCGCCAAATAGATGATGATGCCCCAGCCGACCGTCTTCCAGATGTGAAACAGCCAGATCATGACCATCGCCGATCCGTAATGGCTTCTCCAGGCAATCGGGTCCTGGATGAAGCCAAGGTGAAGCAGCGAGAAATTGACGAACCCCCCGGCGCCGTCCGCGAACAAATATTTGAACAGCAGCGCGATGACGATCCAGGACGTGACGATCGGCAAATAGTAGAACGTGCGGAACGTAATTTTGAACCGGACGAACCGGGCGTTGATGAGCACGGCGAACAGGACGGCGAGAAACCAGTTGATCGGCACGGTGACCAGGACGTTGAGAAACGTGTTCTTCAGCGCGATCATGAATTTGCCGTTCGGGTCTTCGAACACGCCGCGGTAATTGTCGAAACCGATCCAGGGACTGCTTGCGCCGGGCATGATATTGTACTCCTGGAAGCTGATCATCACGTTCTGGATCATCGGATAGACGACGAAGACAAGCACGCCGACGATTCCAACGGCTACGAAAGGCAGCACGGTCAGCCATTGCTTCACGCCTTTGGGAAGACGCGCGGAATAGAACGGACGGCGCGGCAGCGGGCCGCGAGTCGGCGTCGGCGGATGGAACGGTGCTTCCGGCATGGGCGGCATGCCTCCTTCAGATGCGAATGGGAATACAGGAAGCAGGAGCCGGCCGCATGCGCCCGCCGATCGCCGTCGACGAATACGATGCGCCAGCACCTGCCGGTAGGAGGACGCCTAGCTGTCAAGCAGGCTGTTCATTTGCTTCACGGCTTCATTGAGCGCTTCCTCCGGTGTCTGCTCGCCGCGGATCGCCTTCTCGAAGCTCAGGTTGAAGATCGTCTCCATCTCGCCCCATTGCGGGATTGGCGTGCGCGGCAGCGCCGTGCCGAGCTGGTCGATGAACTCCTTGATATAAGGCGTCTTGCTCGTATCGATCGCTTCCGCCGCCTGCTTGTTGGTCGGGATCATCCCGGCTTCGACCATGATCTGCTGCGGCTCGTCGCCAAGCATCCATTTCATGAATGTCCAGGCTTCCTCAGGGTGCTTGGCATTCGCGAACGTGACGAGATCTTCGCCGCCGACGACGGAAATGCTGCCTCCCGGCCCGGCAGGGAGCAGCGCACGGGTCGTCTTCTCCAGCGGATCGAACGTATTGTTGGCGTCGCCGAGCAGAATGCTGAAAAACCACGGACCGTCGTCCACCATCATATATTGACCGGACTTGAGCCCGTCCCAAGCGCCCGGTTCGCCGCCGAGCAGCGGCGGGATGACGAGCCCGTCATTCTGCCAGGAGACGATCGTCTCGAGCGCCTTGACGCTCGCGGGGCTGTTCAGGAATCCGTCCACTTTCGTGAAATCATCGTTCGTCACTTGCCCGCCCAGACTCCAGAAATAAGGCAGCAGTCCCCAGGCGTGAATACCGGATATTCCGATGCCTTGCTTGCCTTTGCCCTTCAGCGTGCGGGCGGCGTTCACAAGCTCGTCGAGCGTCTTCGGCGCGGACGACAGCCCCGCTTCCTTCAGCGTGTCCGTGTTATAGATGGCGATCTTCGTGTTCGTGTTCAGCGGCACACCGTAATATTCGCCCTTGTACAAATTCGTCTGCATCGGGCCGTCATACACTTTGGCCTTGATCTCGTCGAAGCCCGACAGTCCGCTCAGCTTCTTGAGCGCGCCCTTGGCGGCCAGCTCCGGCACCCAGATGATGTCCATGCGCATCAGATCGGGCGCGGCATCCCCGGCGACCGCCGCGATGACCTGGTCCTTCAGCCCTTCGTACGGCATGCGCGTCAGCTTCAGTTCAATGTTCGGGTAGGCGTCCTCGAACATTGGCTTGATCTTCTCGACGAGCACCTTCTCTTCGGAGTCCGAATACGTGTGCCAGTATTCGATCGTCACCTTGCCTGCCGGCTTCGACGCTTTTTCGGACGGCGCCGCGCTTCCCGAACCCGCTTTGTCCGCAGGCGCAGAACCTTCGTCCTTGCCGCCCCCGCCGCAGCCCGCCAAGATCAGCGCGACCAGCAGCAGGCCGATCATTCCGGATTTCCATTTGTTCATCGCTTCGTTCCCCCAATTCGCCTGATGGTGTGAACGCCCGGACCCGTTAATGGGATAAAATCGGGGTTCAGCACTCATTGTGAAGGAGATTCACGAAACGGGAAACCGCTTCCATTCCGGCGAAGGTGTCATTCGTTCCTGAGTTGCAGGCGGCGGCAAGCGCTGTAAAGAAATAAGGTGTTTAACATTCCGAATGGATCGGAATGTTAAACACCTTGATGCGGGAACCGCCGGTTGCTGCCCGCCGCGCAGACGGTTTTGCCGCTTGCTCGCGTCTTTTCTCGGCGAGCTTGCTGCGCTTTAACGATACGTTCAGGAAACCACGTTAGTAAATGCAATTCATGGGACATTTCACCTACCCCCTGGGAACAATCCACGGTCTTGGCTGCAACGCCCCGGCTTCGGCAAGCCATGCGTGCCACGTTTCAGGATTTGTATCCAACCTGGCCCCGGTAATTGATTTCAGCTCTGAGTAGGCATGTTCGGCCAGCGGCTTGCGAGAATCGCCCAAGTAACTGGCCAGGATACGGATACCATACGCATCGCCGCATCTTGCAAGCGCTCTGGCGATAATGAGCTCCAGCATCGCCTGCCGTTCTTCTATAAAGTCCGGTTGCATCAATCCTCTCATTTCTTTTCCGTTAAACAGGGTATGGTTATGCAGTCTTTTTAGCACCGGGATACAGTCAGGGTGTCCGAGACGCTCGGCAATATCGCATAGGGCATCAATATAATTGAACAATCCCCATCTCCCGTCCGCGATTTTTTCCCTTGTCGGGTTCAGCTTGGCCTCAGCTCGCTCCATGATGGCAATAGCCCGCTCGTCCCGAACCATGGCCAACGTATGAAGCAAGTAGGCGAGATCCGGCATAGCTCCCTGATCCGGCGGCACGTTGGCATGTCTCACCTTGGAGGTTCTGGGGGGCAGCTCCTCTTCCAGAAGGTACGGCTCTATATGCTCAATGAGTACGGGCGTTGCCGCCTGATCTTCATACCACGCGAGCGCTCTTGCCGTACTTAGTCTTCTTGGGGATTGGGATTGCTCCAACTCTTCGTATAAGAAAGGCACAATGGCAGGACCTGCCGTACATACCAGAACGATCGGAATGGGCTCGGCATGCACCTCAAGGTATCCCATATCAGAATACGAATACAACGGTTTTGCATCGTCCATCGCATGAATCCATTCGCGCATGTCCTGTACGCTAGGTGCAGAAGACTGGATACTTCGGGTCAGGATGCTATGAGGTAAGATGTCCAATTGAACGAGCGCTTCCTGAAGCTCCCTCACAGGTACATCCTTGGGCCCGATTCCTTTCGTTGCGCATATGGAAGCCGCTACACCGCATACCGCCCCCAGATTCTCCAAATCGGCTTGCATCCGTATCGCTGGCAAGGAGTCGTGGGTTGCGGAGACGGCTTTACCCGCAACCAGCAAACCGTCTACACCTTGAGGGATCAGGCAACGGTACGGAATCTCGATCTCCAGATTCGGAGGAATCAGTCCCATACGAATCCAGTCGGAGCTTGTATGTCCTTTGATATCATGATTGCTGAAAGCGATATTGACCACATCCGGCCATCGCCGCATCGTTAGATGATCCGTTAATGTCAACCGAACCTCCCCGACTATGTGTCGGGATTCCCTGGCAGCAAGGTACGAACTATGGTCATATCCGATATATCTTCTTCGGGCGGACAAGATGGCGCGCGCGTAATCCCCTGCATCGCTTACGTTCACCATACTGGTAAAATTATTGCGCGTCACTCCAGGACGGGCGTACGGCGCCAAGGAATACCACATCGTGACGCTGTCGCGGTCAGCCCCGTAGACGAATTCCGCACCCGCTTGAGCAGCCGCGTCCCCGTCGCCTGTTGCGTCGATCGTTACTCCCGCTTCTATCTCGATCAAGCCACCTGATGTTGCCGCAATCGCTCCCGTCACTATACCTTGAAGGCCTTTCCTGACCGTAACGAGCGTGCTGTTCAATTGTATCTCGACACCGCTGTACAAGGCCGCACGAAGCAAAGCGGTCATTTTGGCAGGAACATTCCATTTCTCGGCCGTAGCCCCGGTCCACGTCAAACCCATCGCCTGATGTTCCTCAGCTACCCAGCGGCTAATATACTTGTTGAACCCGGCTCGGCGGCCAAACCAGTAGCTGTCTACTCCCCCAATAGTACCGGTGCCGCCAAGTTCGGGGTTCATCTCGACCAACAACGTACGACAGCCGCGCTGTGCTGCGGTTATCGCGGCAGCCGCACCGCTCGTGCCGCCTCCGATGACGAGCACATCGACTTTGCGTTTCTCTGCAGCCAGCCTGTGCTGCGGAGCTAACGAGTCTCCTTCACGCTTCCCGTCTCTCCCGGCTTTGCCAACCCGCTTTCCAATCTCGTGTCCGAGTTGCGCCAAAGCCAGCGGATGCCTTCCCAGCCCAAGAGCAATCGCATTGTCCACATCGCCAATACCGCTTGCCGCCCATACGTTGTTGCCGCAGTAAAATGCGCCGGCAGGCAAGAGGCCCGCATCCGTCGGAAACATGTCGGCAGAAATTCCAGCCGATAAAATTCGATATAAAGGCGGAATCCGCAATTCATGGGATGAGCCTGTCATCGTGGCTTTGGCGAAAGCCGGATGCTTGCCTATCAACCATCTGGCAATTTCCACTGTGGCCAGTCGAGCTGATACCTCCTCTTCATTTATCCAAAAAACACCTTCTTTTCTCTCAAGTTCCATCTCGTATTCAATGATACAGTGACCCGAACCCGAGCTTCCCTTGTGAATACGACAGCAAGCTGTCAACTCCCTTGGAATACCAAGCTGTCCATCGCTGACCAAAGCCTGATCAACTCCGGTAAATTCCGCAGAACGCCATGCCTTAATCACACTTTCAGAATAACGGGCTTCAGATTGCGTTAAACATCTTGCCAACAGTCCATGCTCAGCGGTGTCAACGATATATTCGGCTATAATGATCTTTCGCCCGAATTTGCCGGCTACTTCTACTATATAATTACCGTCACGCGTGCATCCAATTGGCCTGACCAGGTAAAGCAGCGAAACGCCAGCAGCGAGAAGCGCGTCTTCAAGATCAAGCTTTAACTGTTCAGGCGCAGTCGGGCATTCGTCTTCACCTGCGACGGTCGTCTTCAATTCCGTCGCAGGTTGAGCTTCCCCTCCCCAACCGAACAGATTTTGCAGTTTCCTGTAATGTTGGACTGACATCCAAGGTCTTAGCTTTGACGTGATTTCCCCGCCCAAAAAAGTGCGCTGCTCAATCAGGCACACTCTCTTTCCCTGCCGGGCAGCAGAGCAAGCCGCCGCCACCCCTGCGAAACCACCGCCTATTACGAGCACATCCGTAGCCAGAAGCACGGGCAATGGCGAGCTTGTCCGTGACGTCATCCGTAAACACTCCTTCTTGCCTTTGTCATATAGATCGGGTTTATGTTCTGACGATGGGGATGATTAGTTTCAATCTGTCATTCTCAATCTCAAACTCGAAATCTTCATATTCTTGTGCAAGTTCTTTCCGCCCCTGAATGGACATCATCCTGCAACCCAACGCCATACCGCTTAACTGCCCGCCTGCTTCATATTTTAGCAATAACGCTTCCCCGCGCATCCGGATCGGTCCCAGTTCGATTTCATCTTCATTAATATTCGCTGCGTATTGAAATTTACGGCCGTCCTTCAAGATCATTTCAAACCCGGCAGAATGGTCGGAAGGATGAAGATCTGTTATTTGTGTCATGTTGTCTTCCCGGCCTTGCGTCGGATAAAGCAGGCTGATGATGATTTGATCACTGTCGCCTTCCCAGGTCGTTCGGATATCCATGCTTTCGATCATCTTGTTGTATCCGGACGCATACCAACCTGCATACGGTTCGGATTCTCCATATTTCATCCCGAACTCGACCGGTTTCGCCAGAAAATGGCGTATAAACAAGTTAGGACCTGCAGGATCATTCGTTTGAATCGACTTATTATCCTCGTCCAAACAAAGCTGATCAGGCAAGTATTCAGGCGCCAACTGCCAAGCCAGGGAATAATGATGGACTCCTTCCCCACGTAATCTGTCGGTTACAATCCACAAATCGTTCTTCAGGAAAGCGACCTGACGTTCATGTTTGACATCCATAATAGGACCTTCCAAGCTATTGTCGCCGGATACAAAGTTCTGCCGGCCGTACCCGTCCTCATATTGTCCTTCCGCCAGATCGAATCGGCTCGAGCTATGCCACCTTGTGTGGATCGGTTCCTGCAATTTCAACACATTGGCGGTAGAACCTCTCTTTTGCAAGGGCATACGCCGCTGGCTCATCTCGTCTACATAAATGGTATTGTGCGACATGCTGGAGTAAAAGTAATGATTGATTTTTGTTGACTGCTCATCTGACGAATAATTGTAATGTCCCGAATCGATCAACATATTTCTGCCATAAGCCGTGAGAGTGAGGCTATTGCAATCCTCATGCATGTGTCCTTCGGCTAATCGGCTTGTTTTCAATAACATGTACAGAGACTGCGAATGCCAGCCGCTGCGCATGACGTAATAACCGCCTGCCGGAAATGCAACCGAATTGATTAGGCTTGCATTTTCAATTTTTGCACCATCAAGCTGCGTAATCGCTTGTTTAATGTCCGGCAGATCATACTGGTCCGACCAGCGTTGCAGCAGGGGGGTCTCGTCGGAACTGTGGCCCTTCGCAATATCCGGCCACTGTTTCAAAGGGTTTGTGATGTAAGTTAAAAAGCGGCATCGCTGTTTGACCTTCCCTAACAAAGCAAGTATGCGCCTGGCAGGACGGTCGTCATACAATCGAAGCAAGGTATAAAACTGATTCGGTATTGATTTGTTATAGTTAAAGGACTGTTCGAAATCCGAACCGTCCGGCAACACGCATTCATGAATGGCTTGCTCAACCCGCTGTATGCCGGTTAAATAACAGGAGGCCGCAGCTTTAAATTCGTGAAAAACAATCCCCGTCATGGTCAGACTCATCGCCACATGAACAAATTGATTGGGGACGTAGCGACGCGGATTCGTCGTCATAATATAATTATGATCGGTCATGATCGATACCAGTATGTTGCACAAAATGGAGGTCGGGAGGTCGTCTTCGCCAATGAGGTATTTTAAACCTGTTATCCAATTCTCTACCCTTGACGAACAAGCCAGACCAATCCAGGTTCCCCCTGCATAGTTGGGATAGCGCCCTTCTCCCCCGCAACCGAAATCATCTTCATGCAGGTACATCGGGTATGTGGGATTGTACGCCAATCCCCTTACTCCCAAACTGTGGTTGGCAATAAAATCCGTCAGAATTTCGCACCATTTATCAAGATAGATCTTCTTCTTCGTCTGCAAGTATGCATGCACCAAACAATTCTGAAAATACATATACCCCAAGTGGCTTTGCCATTGCGGATCCCCGCCGGGGGCGGCAAACCAGTCAATTGGATTTCCAATATCATATAACGGTCCGCCCAACAGCGATACTTTGTTTTCAAGCAGGAGATCGGCTTCCATAACGGCCGTCTCCGGGTTGCCCTTCGGAGGCGCAATGTCGTACTTGTTCCATTTTTCCTTCAGATACGCCCGGTAAGTTTGCAGCGCTTGTTCATAATTTTGCCGGTCTACGCACGCGCGGACCTGTTCCAGACCCGCTGTAAACAAATCAATCTGTTGGAAGAAAGCTTTTGCATCGTTACCTTGCATCCGCTCTAACGGCTTTATCATGATGGATATGGACCTCCTGCCCGCTTCAAAAAAAATGTCCGGCCGAAGATCGCACACTTCTTGGCGGCCGGACCATGTTGAACACGCAATTACGGCAACTTTATGAATCCGACAATTTTACAACCTTGACATTGTCCAGGTAGGCGGTTCCTGTCCAACGCCCGTATAGAAGATCCATAGAAATCGCCTTGAAGCTGTCATCCTTGTAGGGAAGCAAGGACGCTCCGTTGTCAAGAACCAGTTTCTCCCCATCGATATAGACTTCGTATTGTCTGGTGTCCAAATCGACCACGGCTTTGATATGCTGCCACTGATCGACAGGACTCGAAAAATCGGACGCCTTCTTCCAACCGCCGCTGATGACCCAATACACACCGTATGCGATAATTGGACCCGAATCGCTTAAATCGCTGTTTCCAAGGTACATCGAGTAATTTAGCAAACCATCGCCCGTATGCATCGTGTCCCAACTGACCTCATACTTGCCGGATGTTAACTCTTCAGGCAAATCAAAAAATACATGTGGCGTGTCCGTGGTCTGGGTTCCCCCTTGCGAATAAATCGCAAGCGATTTATCACCGGAACCCGGCATTTCTTCCACGCTTACTTGCCCTCGAAAACCGTTGCCGTATCTGTAATTCTCAGGAGCCTCTCCGGTCTCGTACAAATTGAAATCTTCTTTGAAAATGACCTGTTTGCGGATATGATCGATGGCGAATTCTGTCACAAATTGCTTCTTTGTATCGCTATTCCCGCTTAAGACAAAGCGAATCACATCGCCTTGCCTGACCTCATACTCTTGCTGCAGGTCAACAGCGGCACGATCCAGGAACGTTCCTTCCTGCAGAACTTGTTCGTTCAACGTGATCTTAAGCCGCATTTCCGTCTGATCGCCCAGCATTTCATTCACATATCCGTATAGTCGAACGATTCCATCTTCCGGCACAACCCATTCCCGGATCCCCTCGCCTCGCGAGATGGTTGCGCTGCGGTCTCCTATTGCGACGCTTTGGTCTGCATTGATCCATTGGCCATCTGCAAAAGCCATTCCGCCTTCGCCGTCGTCATAGCTCCAGTAACGCTGTCCCTGGACCCCGGAGAAATCAAGCGAGGACGTATAGAGGAGGTCTCCGTTATAACCCGCCAACGGTTCGGATGTATCTCCTTGTCCGTCTTTCTCATTCCAGGCGGCAATCCGGTAATAATAAACTTTCTTTTCTTGAACCGCATGATCCTCGTAGCTAAGCTCGGATGTCGGCTGACCGTTCGTCAAATCCGTATAATCGCCATTCGGTTGATCGCTGCGCATCACGAAGTACCCGTCGGCGTCATTGACACTGTCCCACCTGATCTTCACATATCCGCTATTCGGCTCGGTATATACTCTGGAAGGCGCGGATATTGCAGGATGATCGACGATCAACGTATCGATTCCTTTATCTGCATATCTTTGCGGAACGCCTTGAGCTCTAACTTTGTTGTACCACAGGATCGAATCTTCCGCATTGTTCGGCACTTCGATGGCCGCGGCGGACGAGAGATTGCGTTCCAACAACGTATACAAAATGCTTGCTTGATCGTTCTGAGGCCGGGTGTTGCCGATTCTGACAATTTCAGCCTCATTGTTTTTCGCCGTGTTCGCCAATGAATTGATTGAACGCGGATTCGGGCCCTGTCCGTAATCCCGGTAAGTGACGTAGACGTGATTGCCGGTAAAGTTTTTAATTTCATTGTAGTAACTCGGCGCGAAATCTTTGCCCCGACCGAAATCGATCGACACGATTCGACTGCCGCCTTCCGCGGACCGGTTGCCGTCAAGGATATTGCCAATCGAAGTTCCCCATAGCATGAAAGAGTGTCTCTTGCTGTTTTGTTCCGTGTTATGATAAACAATATTTTTGACACTGAACCGAGTCATCGTAATTTTGGAAGTTGCGTCCGGGTGAACAATCCACCCTTTGTCCAAATAAAGTGTATCCGCACTATTTCCAATCACTTTGCCGTACTGCCCCAACCCCTTGCCTTCAACCACGACTACGTGCATATTTCTCATCTGATCCGGTTGCCAGTTCACACCGCTGACTTGGATGCTCGTCGCATCCGCGGAGGCAACGGGACCGTAGTACATGGAACTTGGGTGCGCCAAATCGCAAATGCAGTCGAACAAAATATATTCCCCGTCGTTTGTCGGCTGAACTTGGTCCCCCACATATTCAATCAGATTCTCGGCGACGAAATTCATTTCCGTGGAACCATATCCGAGCCCAAATTGTTCGAATCCGCCTGTGTTAAACGCAATGCCCCGATTCGCTTTGCCGATCCCCTCAACGTTTCTTCCATCAATATGATTTCCTTCAATGATATTTTTGGATGCGGCGATAAACGTCATTGGCGTGTTGGATCGGCACAGAATTGTATTTCCGGATATTTTACTGAGCGTGAGATTGTTTAGGTTGATTGCATTCTTTCCTTCAAACGTATTATCATCAATAACAATTCGTTTATAGCCTTGCGGTGAATCGCCGAACACGCCGCTGAAGTAGCCTTTAATTCCTTTCGTTGGAAAATAATTGTCGATATGATTCCCTTGTATGAGAACATCTTCTGCGCCGGGCTGAAGCACAATGCCCCTGTCGACACTCACACTCCCGATAATCTTGAGGTCCTTCACTCCGCTTCTTGATCCGAGATTAATCATTTCCGGACCGATTCCGTCCGCAGAAGCGCCTAACGGGTCTCCCGTCACAAATTCAATGGTTGATTTGTATGTGCCTTTTTTCTTTATCCCTTTGATCATCACATCCTGTTGCAAGTCAATCGTCCTGTCGATCAGAAATCTACCTTCAGGTACGATAATCTCCCCGCCGCCTGCATAGACAGCCGCTATGACCGTATTCTCAATGGCATCCGAATCAACCGTGTCATCGTTCGGAGTTGCGCCGTAATCGAGAATATTGAACGTTGGATTCAACGGATCGTTCACGATCGTCAACGTCTGAACGTCCCCCCAGCTGTAAGCCCCGCCATGCCCGTTGTTGACCCAAACTTCATAATCGCCTGCAGGCAGCTTTTTCGGCACATCGAACTTTAGATTGTATTGACTTACATCGCTTAGATGTACATTGTGTATTTTCCCTTTGGAATCTTTTAAATACACATAAGCTTTCTTATTCCCATTATGCAAAGATAAATTTTTACCGATTACCCGTACTTCCCTGTTCCTAGCCGTATTCAATTTGTCGGGATAAACATAATAGACTTCGGTGTTGTTAATCAAAATCGGGTTGCTTAAAGTTGTTCCATTGCGGGCCCACAACGCATAAACACCGTACTTCAGTTGCCCGGGAATAACACCGCTGATCGCATTAGCCGACCGTTTCACCACCGGAACATTCAGAGCTTGCTCTGCGTTCAACTGCTCTGCTTGCCTGCTCTGACCAACGAGTTTTTTTAATTTTCCGGGATTTTCATCTGGAACCCGGTAAATCATCATCGAATCCTCGTCAAAACCTTCGCCAATTAACTGCACAACTTCGTCAGGGCCCGACGGATTTGGCGCCGCTTCAAACACAACCGGTTGCCTGTCCGCAACGGCTGACCCAAGGTCAGCCGCATTCACCTCCACGTTCCCGGCCAAGCCCGGGAACGTCAATGACAAACTTAACAAGACAGAAGCCGTTATTTTTACAACTTTCATTTCACACTCTCCTTCATCTCCGCAAACTTGGCGTTCACCTGATCAGTGATCTCCTGACCGCCCGATTGCTTCCACAGCGCGACGAAATCGTCGAAACCTTTATCCAGATCGACTTCCCCCGTAATAAACTTGATATAGTACTGGTCCAGCACTTTTCTTAAATCGGGGTGTTCTGCTTCGGCAGGGACGCTGAACGATTTCTTGTCAACCATGACGGGCACGCCATCAACTAATTGTTTTCGGAAATCCAATTGAGCTTGCGTTTTACTCATATCCTGCATGGGCAATGACTTTCCGGAGAATAGAGAATAGAATCCCAAAGCCTCTTGGGCGCGTTTATTCTCTTCTTTAAATTCCTCTTTCGCTACCGGCTTCCCGTCTACCATCTCGTAATGAACGCCTTCTTTTCCGCTCGATGCCATAACGTAGACTTCTTTATCCGTCGCCAGCGCGTCCAACATCTCGAAGATTTTTTGCATTTTCTTAGGATCTTTCGCTACTTGAATACCCATACCGATATAATTATTTTTGCTGCCCCAGGCGAATCCTGCTCCCGGCCCATTCGGTCCGTCTACAATTTTGCCTACTACAAGCTCGTTGTTGGGGTTTTGCCCTTTTAAACCCGTCACAATCTTGGATTCGGCCGTATAATTGTAATATAATCCCCCGTCCATCATGCCTATGCGGCCGTTAACGAAGCTTTCCGTTTCCCGGTTGCCGTCTACCGTAATAAACTCCGGATCGACCAGCCCCGCATCGTACCATTTATTCAGCAGCTTAAAACCCTGTCTAGCCTTTTCCGTTGTCATCCCGAACACAAGTTTCCCGTTCCCGTCTTCAACCCATTGATACGGTTGTACTCCGAAGGCGCCAAATACGGAGTTAAATGCAAAGTCAAGTCCATTCTTGCCCCGGGCGGTCGTTCCGTACGTATCTTTCTTCCCGTTTCCATCCGGGTCTCCGTTCCGGAATTTGGTCAGGACATCTTCCAGCTCTTCTAATGTTGTCGGTGGCGCTTCATATCCGATCGCTTTTAACCAAGCTCCATTGTAGCCGGGCAAAAACGGGGTCATCCCATCCGACCAATAGAGAGGAATCGCGTAGCTTTTGCCCTCCATCTTGCCAAACTCCCACAGGTTGGGGTCAACCTCATCGACTGTCTTGGCATAGTTGGGCATATGTTCTTTAATCATGTCTACCGGCAGCTCAGCCAGCAGGCCTTGATTGGAAAATGTGCTAATATCAACCTGATCCCACAGCCAGAATACATCCGGGATGTCTCCTGAGGCGAGTTTAATGTTCAATTGCTCCTGCCAACTGTTCTTTTCAATTTTCATCGCTGTTAATTTAACATTAAATTTCTCATTGAGGTATTTCTCTACAACAGAGTTTCCGTTTGATTCATAAGGAAAGAAACCTAACCATTTAATTTCAATCGGTTCCTCCCGGACAGTTGGACTGTCAGACCCTGTGCTCGGCGATCCGGCATTGTTGGCCTTGCTGCATGCGGCGAGTGTGCCGATAAGCAAAATTACGACAAGCCATACAGCTAACCCATTCCATTTTCTTAGCGTTTTCATTGTTCTTTCCTCCCTTGGTTTGGTGAATCATTGTATATGAAGCAGGATAAACTGGATTGTATCCTGCTAAATACCGGAAGTATTCTACCCTTTTAATGAGCCGATCATGATCCCCTTGACAAAATACTTTTGCAGGAAAGGATATACCGCAAGAATCGGTATAGTAGCTACCATAAGCACGGCCGCCTTTACGGTTTCCGGTATAACCGCTTGGACTCCCATCATGCTCTGATCCATTAGACGTTGGAGATCCTGGTTCATATTATCCACAATTAAACGACGCAAATAAATTTGCAGCACCATTTTGGTGGAATCCTGTATATAAATTAAAGCGTCAAACCAAGCGTTCCAATGGTTTACGGCTGTCCACAGTGCGACAGTAGCCAATATCGGTTTGGATAACGGCATGACAATGGAGAACAATACTCTCATGTCATGAGCGCCGTCGATTTTGGCCGAATCCTCCAGCTCGCTTGGGATGCTCATAAAGAAATTACGCATGATCAACATGGAGAACGTGCTGATTAAGCCCGGGATAATCAGAACCCAACGCGAATCGAGCAGGCCGATTCCTTTGATCAACAGATAAGTGGGGATTAGACCCCCGCTAAAAAACATCGTAACGACAATAAACATCGTGTAGAAAGTTCGGTGGGGCAAATATTTTTTGGATAAGGGATACGCCCCCAGCATCATGACAGCAACCGATAAGCAAGTTCCGATTACCGTTCGAAAAATCGTATTGCCGTAACCGATCCAAACACCTTCAGATGAAAATACTTTTTTATAGGCTTCAAGGGAAGCTTCTTTCGGGTATAAATGAAACCCTGATCTTAACGCTTCGGCCGGCGTACTTAATGAAATCGACAACATGTGGACGAACGGATAAACCATAGCCGCACAGAGAGTTGTAATAAAGACCACTAATACGATTTGAAAAGCTTTCTCGCCGCCTGTCATTCTCATTAACATAGCTGTGCACCTCTTCCGGTAACAAAGAATAACATGAATCCGATCACAGCAAGCCCTCCTGGCCCGCCCTTTTGACGAGATAATTGGTTCCCAAGACCAGCGCGAAAGCAATTACGTTTTTAAATAGCCCTACCGCGGTCGTAAAGCTGTACTGCATTTGGGTAAGCCCGACCCTGTATACGTAGGTGTCCAGGATGTCCCCTGTTGCCATTACAGCCGGGTTGTATAGATTAAGCACCTGATCAAACCCTGCGTCCAGGATGCTTCCGATCCGGAGAATAAACATAATGGCGACAACCGGCAGGATGGAGGGAAGTGTTATATACAATGTTTGTTTCCAACGAGAAGCCCCGTCAACTACCGCCGCTTCGTACAGGTGAGGATCAATGGCTGCCAGAGCTGCCAAGTAAATAATCGTTCCCCAACCGACTTCTTTCCATATACCGGACACAACCAATGTAAAACGAAACCAATCCGGATCCCCCAGAAAATAAATCGCTTTCAGCCCGAAAAGCTGAATAATCTGGTTCACTGCCCCGGTTGAAGGGGATAACATGGCCGTTAGAAGCCCTGCCATCACGACCCAGGAAAGAAAATGAGGCAAATACGAAATCGTCTGTGAAATTTTTTTGAATATTTCCAACCTTAATTCGTTAAAGATTAACGCCAATATAATCGGAGCGGGAAAGCCAAAAATAATGTGATAAAAGCTAATGATTACGGTGTTCCTTATGATGTGCAGAAAATCATTGGAGGCGGTAAACATCATTTCGAAATGCTTGAATCCTACCCAAGGGCTCCCCGATATTCCCTCCATGATTTTAAAATCTTTAAAAGCCAACTGGATTCCGTATAATGGCCCGTAGCTAAACAATGCATACCAGAGAAGCACAGGAAAGAGCAGAATAAACAGATATCTACATTTTTTATATTGCTTCCATATTTGTTGCCAACCCGAAGTTGCTTTCCCTCTGGTTCGGAGAACCTGAAGCTGCTTGCCCATATGTTGGATCCTTTCTTTGCATGAGTTATTGGAAAACGCTTCCGGAAAGCGTTCCCTTCCTTGTGGCCCACTTTACTGAAAAGGGCGGATAAAATCTATTTCAATATTTTAAAATCGCGTACATTATCTACTGAAAAGCCTGTTTTGACAAAAAAAAGACCCGGTTGCATTCAAATGCATGAGCCGGATCAAGAATGAGCGTTTCGATATTGAACAGGAGTGACTCCGTACCTGGCCTTAAACCTTGTACTGAAATACTGCACATTGCGATATCCTACCTTTATTGATATATCCTTTATGGAAAGAGACTGACGATGCAACAACTCGGCTGCCTTGGCTAACCGGAGCTGGGTCAAATAATCCGAGAAAGAAACATTCAACACTTCCCTGAATAACGTTGAGATGTATTGCGGTGAATAATCTGCGATACGTGCGAGAATATCAAGCGAAATATCTTCGTCATAATGTTCGTCGATATACTGTTTCAGCATGTTCATAATATCGGCATGTGTATGATTCGAACATTCCCTTATATAATTAGCCGCTTGCACACTGAGATCCCGCAACCATGCGACCGTCTCATCAAATGATTTTTTTTTGAATTCTGCAAACAGTTCTGAACTGAAATGAAATTTGTTTTCCAAATTCAACTCGACAACCGTTTGGGACAACGTCGTATGCACTTGCATTAGCACCAGTTCTATGGCTTCGATCGCCAGCGGTTTGTCTTTCATCGTACGAGCAAAATTGTCAAAAAACCGCTCAATTCCTTCCGTCTCCCCGGATTTTATCAGGATTGCAAACGTTTCAATCGAAATGCCATGGATGAGTTGACTACGATTCTCAATTTCATCGAACGCTATAACCGTTTCTCTTCCAAACAAGAAACTGTACCTCTGTGCTTGCAATGCTTGTTGATAAGACTCTTGAATTTGTTCCAATGTATGAACCGGGCTTCCAATCCCGGCTTCGTAAGCAAGAGCTCCGTTCGCAAACAAATGAAACTTGCGAAAATCCTCTCGGATTAAAGGAACGTAATCTTCTGCTCTTTGATGGGAGCGATACAGGATAACAACTTGATTTGTATTCAGAACCGTAACTTCACAGTTCATCATATGCTTTATTTTCTGAAATCGATTTTTGAAATCTTGGCTAATTTCGCCAAATAGCCTAACATAAACAACGTAGTAGCAATAATCTCCGATTGCATCCGGATACTCATATATTTCCGACAGATTCCCTGTAATCAAATCCGTAATCTGCTTCAGTTTCAGCTGTTCCTTCATTACTGCAATCTTTCGATTTTGCGTATCTAATGCATTGTCAATAATGGCATATCCGTTCATTGGCTGACTAGGCATTGAATTTCCATAAAGATTTCTTATATTTAAAATCAACCTTCTCATCGGCAAGTCAAAGCGGCGAGATATAAGATAAGATATGAAAAGACCGATCGCCAAGACGATCAAGCAAGTGATCAGGATATCGCGTTTAAGTTGATGAGATGCAAGCAAGAAAGAATCAATCGGTTTGACCACGACGTATGTCCAACCTCCGATAGACAACCCGGGGGACAAATTGGCAAAAACACGGTTGTCGTTTTTGCTCTTTTGGACTTCAACCCCTACATGGTTGTTTTGGATCAGGTTAGCAATAAAATCCGTATCCTGCTGGTCCGGCGTTGAAGTGCTTAAAATCAGTTTCTTCTGTTGATCATAAACATACAAAACTTCTTCGGATGAATTCAACATCTTTTGTAATGACTGTTTCATAAAGCTTTTATCAACATCAATATACATATACCCTTTAATTCTGTCGCCTTGAGCCTTAAAGGGAAGCGTATATACAATAGTCAGCAAGTCCACCGTTCGGTGATCATCCGTCACTCCCTCTCTTGCAAACCACTGCTCAGGTTTTGTTTGTTCAAGTTGATGATTAATATAGTTTCTGTCATTCGAATTGTCCGGCGTTTCGATGAAAAAGTTACTATTGACAACGAAATTTTCTTTAAGAAAATGTATAGTAATGTTGTATGTTCCTTCATTCGCCATTGTAACCGTTTTCAAATCTTTCACCAACTGAGTAATTCGATACATGTTTCCCCGTCTGGAATGATCCAGAAAATAAGCAATTTCATCCGTGCTTCCGGGATTCACCGTGGCAACTACTTTATTCAATAAAGCATCTTCGTAACTTTTCAATATTGAGCTTTCCGTGAAATCCCGACTTTTCTCCAATTGAAATCCGATATCCTTGGATATCTCCTGAATGGTAAAGTCATTCGCTTTATTGAATAAAACTACCCCAACAAGAACTACCATAATAGCCGCAAAAATACTAAAGGTAAAAATAAGCTGTGCAAAGAAACTGTTTTTTAATTGATATAATGATTTCATCTCGTCCCCCCATTAACCATCCATTTCATCTATTTTATCAAATCATAATCAAAAAGTAATCAAAGTCCATAAGTTCGAACCGCATTAAGATAGCCGCCAGTTTATGACGCACTCCCTCTTAACAGTCATAGATAATGGGGTTATTCGGGAACGAAGCGAAGATCCGGTCCAAATCTTCTTGCGGAAGCCCCTTGCCGTCGCAATAGGACGTATTCATCTCTAACGATCGAATCGAGGTGGTGCCTGTCAGCGTGACATGGATATCCGGGCAAGCGAAACTGAAGCGCATCGCCGGCTCAATAAAACCTTTAGGCTCTTTCTTGCGAAGGAACGCGATCTTTGCTTTCCTTCTGTCTGCCTCGTCGATGATATGCTGCCTCATAAACCCCGCGGGAGCATCGGACAGCATGCCCATCCCTAGCACGCTTCCATTAATAACGCCAATATTCATCTCTTTTGTAAGAGGCAGCAGCTCGTCCTTGGCGGAATAATCAATCAGCATATATCGACTGAACATTTGAGTCGTATCAAACATCCCCGTCTTGAGATAAGGGACAACGATTGCGAAGTCTCTTCCGTTCACTCCGATGGCTCTAATTTTCCCTTCTTCCTTGAGCTTCAGCAATGCCGGATAGCAGCCATTCATAATCTCATCGTAGGTAGAACGATCCGGCTCATGAATTTGCAGCAAATCGATGACGTCAGTTTGCAGGCGCCGCAAGCTTTGCTCTACGGAACGAATGGTATTATCATAGCTATAGGCTTCGCCCCGCAATACCGCTTTGGAAGCCAGGATGACGGAATCCCTTCGCCCTTTGAGCGCAAGCCCAATCCGCCGCTCGCTCTCGCCCCGGCCATATAAGGGAGCTGTATCAATAAAATTAATACCCAAATCAAGCGCCCGATGCACAACTGAAATAGCCTGCTTATCGGTTACGCCATCGCCAAAGTCTCCACCCAACGGCGCTCCCCCAAGCCCTAATTTGGATACCCGAAATCGGGTTCTTCCAAGAATGGTGTACTCCATGTTATCTTTCCTCCAACAAGTAAATTTATTTTCTATTGCGGCCTTTAAGCATTGTAGTTGTATCCACCTCATTGCTCCACGGGGTTTCATAGCTGGGGCGATTAACATAACGTTTCATTATGAGCTTAAGCTTTACCCCGCCGACCGGTTCCATGGTTACGGAAAACCACTTGCTGTTCACATCGACTTTGCCAAAGGTTTCTCCCGACTCGTTCATTAATTCGGCTTCAAGAAATTGATGCTCGCCGAAAGAACCTGCTTGAATCACAAGCTCTCTTCTCTCGAAGTACGAAGTATTTATTAGCGTAAGCGTGACATGATCCGCAGACAACTCCTCCACCAGGGCAGACACATCTTCCGGAACTCCGGGCCGCTGTTTCTGTGCATCGAAATATCTTACCCTGGCGTGCTGGAAACCTCCATGAGAGATGTGCATTGGCGTCCCAAGCATTAACTGCAGCAGCCCCTCGAAGTACAAGGGACAATACTCCTGCCATTGATGAATGCTATAGGGATGTTGCCAGTCCCAGCTAGTCGGGTCGCCAGCTTCGGAACGCATCTTGCCAAGTTGCTGTGCGATCAAAGTTAAGTTCTGTTTGAGTATCAGGTTCGGATAGTCGGGAAGGTCTCCTTGCATATACAAGAACCATGGCACTGTATTGCCGATGTAATGCTTTGTTTCCTTCTTCGTCACATCGTTACGGCCGGACTTGTTGGGAATATCAATCTTCCGATAGTGTTCTTCCAAGTCGATTCGTCTTACCCGATCCAGGTCCTCTCTGGCCATGGACATCGTCCACAGATAGACAGGGTACACAGGCGCCGGAACGCGATAGTCGGTCCACCCGCTGTCGCAATGCCTGCGAGGCGTCACCCATACGCCATTCTCCATACGGCCCAATTCCCAGTTTCGATCCAGTTGCGAGCGAGCCAGTTTCAGCTTCCTCATATCTCCTGTAAGCAACACTGCATTCATTCCTGCATTCAGGACCGGCTCAATGATAGACATGAACCCGTGCGGCCAGCGCCAGCCGTAGTATCCGCCCCACCACCTGCCATCGTTATATTCGCCAATCTCTCCGGTTAAACCGATGTTGTCGGGGGTCAACCCTTCGTTCCGTTCAGTCCGTTCCTCCCATGCTTGAAGGTATTCCGTTACCCATCTTGAATACCCTTCGTCGCCGGTATACATATAAGCGTTCGTCATCAACCCTGTAACATTGAGATTTAAAGGCACATCGCCGCGGGCCGTTCTGTCATTCATCCGCTTAATAATTTCGCTGTAAATTTGGTCATCTGACCATCTGCACTTGCCCGAAGCAAAATCTACACCGGGAATGTCTTCAAACGGAGCCAGGTAATCGTCCAACACTCCCCTATGGGTAACCCAATCCTCCTCCGTCATCTCAAAACACGGACCTTTGCTTCCCGTTATAGGCGATCGAATGATTTTGCTTTGAGCGTCATAGTTGTTCACATCCGGGTTGCGTCCATTGTACAAGTTTGCAAACTTTACAGAACGTTGACGGTTTTTTAAGGATTGCGGATCGGATAGCCCAAGAAAATATAAATACAGGTACCCCTCTCCATGGTGCATCCAGTCGTAATAACCGTCAAATTCCTGGTGCAGTTGTCCATATTCGGTCCATTGCCATGTAATTGCATCAAACATGAGACGGGACAAGCGCTGTACTTCTTCACTTCCCCCTAGTGTATACAACAAGGATAAATTCATGAAGGCTTCGTATGGATCGTCTGAGCCGTCCATTCCCGGCCATTCTTCACGCCAAATGAGCGTGCCGTCCTCTCTCGTATACCTTCGTACATATTCCAGCGAGGCCTTGTTCAAAATTTCAATCAGTTTTCTCTCCATGATTGCCCATTCCGGTGTCGGCCAGGACTCCCGGATATGAATACCGGTAATCGCTGTGGTTGTCTTTGCTTTCAAACTCATGGGATTCCATTCCCCCTTGCTGTCTGTAAAAACTCACAATCTACTTGTTCAGTTCTTTAAGTACGTCCTCTTTGGACCTAACTTTAATCGCATGGACGGATAAAATCTATTTCAATATTTTAAAATTGCGTTTATTATTTATTGAAAAATCCTCATAAGAAGTTTTTCTGTTTAAGCCTTGGCAACGCCACTCCATTCGAGTGATTTGTTCTTCCCCATCCTCCATCTTCGGGTCGCGTCCTTGGTTATCGATTGAACGATTAATAATGTTCCCTCGGCGCCACACCACAGTGGACCGCCCACCGTTCATCCAGCCCGCTCATGCTCTCTACTACATCAGGATATATTGCAGATACGTCATTCATTTCTGTACGATCGGTTTCCATATCATATAGCTCCCACAGATCGGGATATCGCTTCACCAGCTTCCACACCCGACACGTACAGCGGCATTGAAAGTAAACATGTCGTTCGTTCCTGAGTGGTAGGCGACGGCAAGCGCTGTAACGAAATAAGGTGTTCAACATTCCGAATGAATCGGAATGTTGAACACCTTATTGTCGAACCTCCGGTTGCTATCCGCCGCGCAGACGGTTTTGCCGTTTACCTCATGCTTAATGTGCCGTAAACACAGTTTCGCCGCTTGCTCGCGTCTTCGCCTCCACAGGGACGGGTTTGCGTTTATCTTGTGCTTAGTGCGCCACAATTGCGATCTTGGTCTCTCTTATTCCACCCTCACGACACAGCGGCTTTCTGCGGCGCGAACGACGGCGTCCAGCAGCCGCTGATTGCGGCAGCCGTCTTCGAAGCCGGCATACGCCGGATTCAGCCGCTCTCCGCGAACGAGCCCGACGAACGCCTCCCACGGGTCAAGGCCGCCGTCAGCCGCGACATCGATCGTTTCCGTTACCGTCTGACTGCCGTCCGGCGCCATGTACGTCCATGTCAGCTGCCGGTCGTTCAGCGTGCTCGCATGCAGCGTGCCAAGCTCGCCATATAACGTGATCTCATGCTGGTTGCCGCAGCCGAGCGCGTTGCGCGAAGTCTGGAACACGCCGATCGCCCCGCCGCCGAATCGGGTGTTGAAGCAGGCGAAGTCGTCGACGTGCACCCGTCTTTGTTCGCCCGTCTGCGGGTCAGGCCGCTCCGGCACGATCGTCTGCAGCATCGCTTGCACTTCCGCGATCGTGTCGCCGGCGATATATTCGGCCAGATCCAGCATGTGCGAGCCCAAGTCCCCGAGCGTTCCCGTCCCGGTGACAGACTGGTCGAACCGCCATACATATGGCGTATGCTTCACCGCCGCGCCCCAATCCTGCATGTATTGCACGGACAGGTGATGAAGGCGCCCGAGCTTCCCTTCCTCCACCCGCCGCTTCGCCAGTTGAAACGCCGGTCCGTTCCGATAAGAGAAGTTGATCAGCATCGGGATTGGGCTGCTGCGATAAAGCGCCGCTATCTCTTCGGCCTCGGCCAGCGTGCGGGTCAGCGGCTTCTCGGCGAGCAGCGGCTTGCCTGCGCGAATGCACAGCTCGATAATGCGCGCATGCGAGTCATTGGGCGTTACCGAGACGATCCCCGCGACTTCGGGCGACCGGATCAGCGCTTCCATATCGCTCATACGCATCTCCGCAGGCAGACCCAGTTCATCTCCGACTTCCGCCAGCGCCTGCTTCGACACGTCGCAGATGGCCGCAATCTTGACACCGGGAATGCGGCGCAAATTTTTCATGTGCCAGCGCGACATGCCGCCAAGGCCGATGACGCCGACGCGAACTTCATTCATGCAATCTCCTTCTTTCCGTTATTCATATCGCGGTACTTGTCTTCCACGATACGCCATGGACGATGCCAAATCCAGCGCTCGGAATGAAGCCGGGAATAAAGTACACGAGGCGGAATAATTTCCACCGGCAATGATCTTGCAAATCAAGCTGCTCCAATCGCTCATGCTCCCGATTGACGCCGGTAATTGCCGGGGGTAACGCCGGTTTCGCGTTTGAACAGGCTGCAAAATTGGGCTTCATTGGAGAAGCCGCATTCAAGAGCAATGACGGCGTTTTTCAGGTTCGTTTCGGATAGAAGCATTTGGGCGTGTTGCAATCGCTTGAGCAAAATATAGTTTGACGGAGAACGCCCGACCAGCTCTTTAAAGAGGTGACGAAAGCGGTCATGGCTATATCCGGATTGTTTGGATAAGGAAGAAAAGTCGATTTTCTGGGAAAAATTTTCGTCAATAAACGCTTGCGCATACTGAACACTATAGGCTGGATGTTCCGGCGAAGCCCGAACATCCATTCTTTCCAACATAATCAACATCTCGCTCACGAGCACATTAAGCATATCCATGCGGTTCCGGTGCTGCTGCTGCATCTCAACTGCAATGCGCTTCAAAAGGGCAAGGACCGGTTTGCCCGGAAGATCGGAGAAGATCCCTTCGGACAACCTGGAGCGAGCTTCCAGGCAGGAGAATCCTGCGAACATCACTTCCGTCACTTCATGATGCCGTTCGTTATGAACCGTGTGCGGCTTGATAATCGCGAATTGACCCGGTTGGTAGGCATACTCCGTCTTCCCGAGCGCAGTTTGCCCTTTCCCCCGCAAATAATAGACGAGTTCATAACATTGGTGGGAGTGAAAGGGGATGTCCTCGTGCCGCTCTCTGTTCGTATGATAAAAAAGCTTGAAGGATGCTTGCATACTTAACGGACGCCTCCAATCTCGCAGCCAAATCATACAAAACTTTAGCCTATTCGTATAAGTGGCAGCGCTCGACATCGTATAACATGGACATAGTGTAACACAAATGCACTAGCCAAATCATACAATTTGGAGGCATGCACGATGACGAATGCAATACATTTTCCAAAGCTGTCGGAAGAAACGCTTGTCAAGCGGCTGGCCCATCCGTCGGGAAAAATCAGAATGGTGCTGGATACGGATACGTTTAACGAGATCGACGACCAATTTGCCGTCATTTATTCTCTCTTGTCACCGGAAAAGATGGAGGTCGAGGCGATATACGCCGCACCGTTCTTTAACGAAAAATCCACCGGCCCGAAAGACGGCATGGAAAAAAGCTATCATGAAATATTGAAAATTCGCAGGTTGATGAATCGCGAAGAGCTTCCGGTTTTTCGCGGCTCGGAGACATACTTGCCCGATGCGCATACGCCCGTTGACAGCGAAGCGGCCCGCGATATCGTTAAACGGGCTATGTCAAGCGACATCGACGATCCGTTATACGTCGTTGCGATCGGCGCGATAACGAATGTAGCCAGTGCAATCTTGTTGGAGCCGCGTATCATTGAACGCATCGTCGTCGTATGGCTGGGCGGACACGCGCTGGAATGGGGGGATACGCGGGAGTTCAATTTGTTCCAGGACTTGCACGGTTCCCGTCTTATTTTGGATTGCGGCTTGCCGCTTGTTCTGCTGCCGTGCATGGGAGTCTCTTCAAATCTTCGAACGACCTTGTCCGAGGTTCGCGACTATGTGCAACCGCAAGGCGCCGTTGGACAATATTTGTACGAAACCTATTTCAATTGTCGGGAAGATCACTTTGCTTACTCGAGGGTGATATGGGACATCGCTGTTATTGCATGGTTGAATGGCCCGCAATGGGCGCCTTCCCAGCTCATACAAAGCCCGCATATTTCTGGCGACTTCCGCTGGAGTCCGGACCCTTCCAGACATTTAATCCGTTATGTGCGCTACATCGACCGTGACGCCGTATTCAACGATTTGTTTCACAAGCTTTCCGCCGTGAAGAGTTAATTGTTTCATAAGCATGCCCCCTGTTCACTTACGTATCATCGGAATTTTTTCGTTCCATAAAGTGCTGTCTGTATTCCAATGGCGTCAGTTGAAAAGTTTTTCTGAATTTCCGAATAAAGCTGGAGTCGTCCTTGTAGCCGATAATCTCCACAATCTCTTTCACCGGAAGCTGCGTCGTGCTGAGCAATTCCTTTGCCTTCTCCATGCGCAGCCCATTGACATGCTCCATAATGGTTTCGCCGTCAACCATTTTAAACAAGCGGCTTACATAAGAAACCGACAGCCCAAGATCATCCGACATCCACTGCAGACTGAAATTGTAGTCCAGGCAATGCTGATGGATAAACTCTCTTATCCGGACAATAGAGGAATCGTTATCCTTGGCATGCGACTGCTTCGTCAGCGCCTTGCAAGCCATGGAGCAAACTTCCTCCGTAACCACCAGAAGGTTTTCTATAGAGTTAAAGTTGGCATAGGAGATCACGTCCGGCATTGAAATGGCGTCTTTTGTATCGACCTGAACTTCCCGCTCCCGCAAATACTTCAGAATGATGTTGATAATCTCGATGCAGATCGACTTCGCCTGAAAGAGCGAAATGCTCTTCTGGCGAATCTCGGCGAGCAATAACTGCATGATTTCTGTCGCCTGCTCCTCCGAATCACGCTCAAGGTGGACCATAAAGGTTTGCAGTAAATCTCTCCATTTCCAATCATTACGCGGCAAATTTAATTCCAATTTGTTGAAATAGATCACATTTTCGCTGCCGTATATGAATTTGTGCTGAATGGCCGTCGAGGCCTCAATATAGGACTGCATCAAACTGGCAAATTCCTTGTACGAATTGCCGATGCCGATCGTGACCTCCTGATTCGCATTGTCGCTTATCGTTTTCCTTAACCGCTCCCATTCATCAGCCAATCCAAAAGACAGTCCGTCATCACATACAATCAGCGTCAATCCAATATCCGTACCAACCTCGAAAATTTGCGCACCCAGCTTTTCAATCGCGGCATAACCCTCATCACGATTGATTTGATCATAGGAAGGCGGTTCTGTTTGAATGATCACAATGTAGAAGCAGTCTCCCGAGAAATTCAGTCCCAGGGATTGGCCTCTCCGGTTAAATTCGTTTCGATCCGTGATATGCCCCTGCAACAAGCCGAACAACAGCGATTGGCGAATTTGCGGCATATGGGATTGCAGTTGCTGATCGATAATGTCGGCTCTTGATAAAGCTCTTTCAATTTTATGAAAGCTGTTCCCTTCCGCAGCGTCCCCTGTCCAGGACTTGTCTATTTTTTTCTCGATACGGCTGAGCGGCGCATAGTTCAGGTACATGCTGAAATAGATGATGATAATCCCGAGCAAGAAGCATAAGGCGAGCACCAACATCGTGAAGTTTCTGGATATGGATACGTCATTCAATAACACAAATGCCGGCGTATACACAATGTAGGTGAATCCGGTCATGTCGGAGCGAGCATACGTAATAAACATCGATTCCCCCGAAATTTCGGATCGATAAGTATCGGCACTGCTCTCCAGACTGCGCACATGTTCGTACAGGTCGGCGAGTTCATCTTGACTCTCCGCATAACTGCCGGTAATCTCCCGGCCTTCCTGGTCCAGGATGACCGCGCCCATGTCCTTGTGGTACAACAAGGAACTCAGCATTTCCTTGAAAAATTGTTCCTTGAGCAGGAATATGGCGACTCCCGTGGGACGTAAATAGCTAATGGGAATCGGCCGCAGAACCGTGATGTATGACGTATTGTTGACCGGCTCCGCAGGCCGCAGCGCCGGATATCGCAAGGTGTCCAGCGTGCGGGCAATGTCCTCCTGCGGCCAATCGCGATAGCTGTACCGCTGCAAGAAGGTATCCAGCGGGTATGCGCTCTGCGAGGAATATATCCGTTGCTCCTCCCGATCGTATAGCAGCAGATCGCCCAGAAAAGAGTGGCTGAAATTAAAGTACAACAGCCCGCGCATCGTGAAGTGGTAATAGGGATCGCGAAACTTCTCAATGGACATCAGGTTATTGGTGGATATTTCCGTGGCGATCTCGGAAATCTCCATGAATTTCGTGTCGATCGTCTTTTCAAGCTGCTGCATTAGCTGTGTGTTGGATTTGAAATCCTTCTCGCCGATTCGATCGATCAGATAACTGTACACGACGACCCCGATAATGGTAATGGGAATGATCAACAACATGGCATAGGGCAGCAAAAATCTCAAAAATACGCTGTATCTCTTTATGCGCCGGATGATATAGCCCCCTTAACTTTGAGCCCTCTTGTCCTTCATGATACTGCTATTTTACCATATGCAATCCCCTCCTTCGGTCACCTTTTATTTTCGCAATGTAAATCAGCGATGAATCAGTTGCTATCCTCCCGATCCTTCTTCTGCGCTTGATGCAAAGCATACGGCTGCCTGAATGAATCCCCGATATCGGCAACGTCCAACAGTTCCTGCCAAGTGTGCAAGACCGGCTCCTTGCGGCCGCTGAAGATCGGATTGACAAATGCTTGCAACGACCCATTCAAGGCACGAATTTCCGCCCTGGCCCAATGATACTCTCCGGCTCGCCAGCAGAAGCGGAACCCGTAATCGCCTTCGCCCGCTACCGGCTGGACTGCAACTTCCCGGCCATCTTCGATCCAATGAATCGCGCCGGAGCCTGGATTGCTGACCCGCAGCACATAGTTCACTTCAGCAGTTTCGCCCGCACAGGCATCGACAGCTTGCGTCACATCGGCGCCAATCCCGAACTTCTCCGTGCCGACTGTAATTTCCGCATCCAGATACGGCCCGCGTGTGGCGTAGACTTGCCTTTGCAAGATGCCCTGCAGCAGATGGTCGACCGACAGCCCGTTGGCATAAATGAAGAGCAGCAGGTTCCAATCTACGAATGGCGGGTCTTGCGCGGTCCTGGGGAAGATCGGCCCGCCATGCGAATCCGTGCCGCTAACCCCGGGCAGTGTGCGCCCGTCATTCCACAAGAAGTTCCAAATCTTGAGTGTATGTTCAACGGCCTCCGGTTGCGACGGATGGCAGGCATAATTCCAAATTTCAAGGACATCGATCTCATCCAGGGGAAGTTCGCCGAAATTCCAATAGCCGCCTTGGATAAACGGATGATTCATGCATACGATCGCCCCGGCTTCACGGGTTTGGCGCAAATATCGCAATATTGCCGATATATCCGCTATACCGGACTCATTGATCAATTCCCGGAAATCCGGTCCTTCACTAAGGCCGATGATATTCATGTCTCCCCATCTCGTCGATAATTCCACGCCCGGTACGAACATGACGCGATCCTGCCCTCTGGGCCACGACGGCATCATGAGATTGTGATCGGCGATCATCAGGAAATCAAAGCCGCACATCTCCGCCTCCTGCATTACCTCAGCCGGTGAAGTGGTACCATCGGACAGATGGGTGTGTACATGCAAATCGCCTCTGTACCAACGGGCGGCTGGCTGCTTGATTTGCGCGCGATCCAATAAATTCATGGAAAATACGGAACGGTCAGTGGAAGCTGTACTCCAATAGTCGCGTTCCTCGGCAGGAATCTCCCAACCCGCGGGAATGGCGCCGCTTCCCTGCTGCCATGTCACGTCGTAGCTGTACGGGCCCCGTGCGGGATTGTTCGGGACGATGCAGATTTGCCATTCGCCGACCGGCAACGGGCCAGGCACCGCGGCATAGCTCGTCGCGCCCGGCTCCCGATGAATCAAAGCGTATTTGCTATCGTAAACGATATAATAATGCAGCCTCAGCCTGTCCGCCGAGTCAAATACGAAAATGTAATACCCCAGGCTATAGCGATCCGCAAGGGTAACGGGCTTGCCGTCTTCCCGCGGCCGCGGCGCGACCTTGAACGCGATCCATTCGGCGCCTGCCTCCACCGGAAAGGGATGAATGATGTGCGACTGTCCCGCGCTCGCCTGGATAAGACCCTGTTCGTTCATGTGCTGGCATCCTCTCGCATATGCGTTGTAAGAAAAGAGGCAGGAGCAATCCCTGCCTCTGATCAACTTCTCTTGCCGCTTACTTGAGCTGATACTTGGAATGGATCTCCAAATATTTGTCCAGGCCAATTTTCTTCAACTGGTCCAGATGCTTGGCCCACTTATCGTTCGTTACGCCGTTGACTACAAAATCGGCAAATATCGTGTTGGAATAACCGTTCAAGTCTGCGGTCACGTCCTGCAATGCTTCCACATCGTCCAGATTATAGATCAATGCGGTATTCAACGGATCATACTTTAACAGCGGGACGATTTGTTGATTGAACACGCCTCCAATCGCCTCTCGCTCGGATTCGGGAATCGGCAAATCCATATAGATATCTGCCGGCAACAGCTTCGGTCCGGAACCGCTTGGCGAAGTTTTGTACACTTCGCTGTTCGGGTATTCCGGAATCAACCTTTCATAAGTGCCGTCCGCCTTTTTGTCCCAGACTACGCCCTTGGGACCGAACGCCATTTCGATGCCGAAATCCAGATCATAATGCGAATCAATCCATTTCATCGTAGCTTCGGGCGACTTGTTGGCAGAGGTGATAACAAAAGAACCGGTAGAATAATATGGTAGATCCTTAGTCCACCCGGAATAGCCTTCCGGCCCTTTCAACCCGACCATAGGCACATAATCCTGCCCGTTCGTAGCAATTTGCGGGTACAGCAGCACCCCGAGAATCGGAGCCTCCGCTTGGAGTTTGGCGTAATAATCGGTCGTGTTCATCGTCAGGAATTCATTGTCGAGCAGCCCGTCTTTGTACAAGCCGTGCAGGAACTCGACGTACTCGCGCCATCCTTCCTGTTCCGGCGCATACAAGACCTTGCCATCCTTGATGTAGGTATGAGTGTACGCAGGATCCATCACGTCAAAGGACATGGCGAACGAATGGCCGCCCAGCCAGTGCGACCGGTTCAGGAAGCTCATCGGAATCTCGTCCTGCTTGCCGTTGCCGTTCATGTCGTTCTCCTTGAACTTCTTGAGCGTGGCCGTCAATTCATCCAATGTGGTCGGAACGGGCAACCCGAGCTGATCCAGCCATTTTTTGTTGATGTACATGATGTCCGGGGCGACCTGAAAAGGACGGTCCCACACATGGGGCAAGGAATAAATCTTGCCGTCGGGATGCGTAACCAGCCGTTTATATTGCGGATACTTGTCGAATGCCGCGCTCAAATTCGGGGCATACTTGTCGATCAGATCGTTCAAGGGAATGGCAACGCCGTCCCGCGCCAGTCCGCTTAAGGCGGCTCCTAACAAATCATAGCCATAGATGGCGTCGGGATAGTTGCCGCTGGCCAGCATCAAATTGTATTGCTCGCTCCTGGCTGTGAAATCGATCATCTTCCAGTCGATGTGGACATTGGTCTTCTCCTCCAGTTGCTTGAACATGTCCAAATCGTTGTAATCCGCGACGGTTGCCGGCTGCTTGCCCGCCATGATCGTCAGGGTTAACTTGTCCTTCAGCGGAAAAGCATAAGGATCATCGGCTTCTGCAGGCGTTGTCTCACTTGCCGGCGCGGTGGTCGTTGCCGGAGCGCCCGTATTCGTATCGTTCGACGGCGCGGCCTCATTTCCTTTGCCCGAACACGCGGCCAACACAAGCGTGAACATCATAGCCAAACACAATGCACCAAACGCGACCTTTCTCATCTTACCAACCCTTCCTCATCATGTTTTTATTATTATCGGGACCGCGCAGGTTACCCCTTCACGGACCCGATCATAATCCCTTGAACGAAAAATCTTTGTACGAACGGATACAGGATCAGCATGGGGATACTGGCAACGATGATGACACCGTACTTGATCAATTCGGAGAGCCGTTGCTGCTCGACCAATGACGCGACGTCCACCAGGTTATCCGTGATCTCGCTTTGTACCAGAATCTTGCGCAAGATCAATTGCAAGGGGAACAAGTCAAACTCGGTAATATAGATCAGCGCTTTAAAATAGGCGTTCCATTGCGAGACGGCATTGAACAGCACGATGATGCTGATCAGCGGCAAGGACAGCGGAACCACAATTTTGAAGAAAAAGGTGAAATCCGAAGCGCCGTCGATTTCCGCCGCATGCTGCAATTCCTCGGCGACCGTCGATTGGAAGAAGGTTCGCGCAATAATCAATTGAAAGACGGAGACGGAACCCGGAATGACCATGGCCCAAATGGTATTCAGCATGCCCAGATCCTTGACGAGCAAGTAAGTGGGGATCATCCCGCCGCTGAAGAACATCGTGATCAGAATATAGGTGATAAACGCGTTTTTGCCGGGCAGATCTCTGCGGGACAAGCTGTAACCGCCGGTAATGACAATGACGGTGCTGAATGCCGCTCCCAGAACGGTGTAAATTAAGGAATTTGTATACCCCATCCAGATGTCGCTGTCCTGGAATATCAGCGCATATCCCTGCCATGTAATCTCCCTCGGCCATATCCATACTTCCCCCGATGCAACCAGCGTCGGATTGCTGAACGAAGAAATTACAATGAGATAGAGCGGATAGAGGACCAGCACAAGCACGAATGAAAAAAAGATGATATTAACGGTGTCAAATACGGGATCAAAATTTTGTTTTTTATTCAACCTTCATCCTCCTCCTTCCTACCACAGTGACGTCATCTTCATTCGCCTGGCAATTGTATTAAACGTAACGAGCAAAATGAGATTAATAAGCGAATTGAACAAACCGATTGCAGCAGCGAAGCTGAACTCCCCGCCGGTAATCCCCCGCGTATAAACATAAGTCTGAATAATCTCGGATGAACTGATATTTAGCGGCGTTTGCATCAAATACGCTTTCTCGAACCCCAGCGACATGAACGATCCCATATTCAGAATGAACAGAATGGCAATCGTCGGCAGAATGCCGGGAACATCGACATGCCAGACGCGCTGTGCTTTGGTCGCTCCATCAACGACGGCCGATTCGTGCAATTCCGGGTTGATCCCTGTCAGGGCGGCCAGGTAAATAATCATCCCCCACCCCATGCTTTGCCAAACTCCCGACCACACATATACGGATTTGAACCATGCCGCTTCGCCCATAAAGTAAATCTTCGATAATCCCACAATGTCCAGGAAACGATTGACAATGCCTACTTGCGGCGACAGAAACAAATACAGCATGCCCACCAGTACGACTACGGAAATGAAATGCGGGGCATAAGTAATGGTCTGCACAATTTTTTTGAATTTCCGATTGGTTAACTGATTCAACAATAACGCCATAATGACCGGGATGGGAAACATGGCCAACTCGTACACAGAGAGCAGCAGCGTGTTCTCCAGAATGTTCCAGAACTGATAGGCGTTAAAGAAGCGTTCAAAATTGGCCCATCCCACCCATTCGCTCCTGAACATGCCCAGCGCCGGTCTATACTTTTGAAAAGCAATTTGAACACCGTACATAGGGAAATAATCAAATATGGCCATATACAGGATCGTGGGTGCCAGCAATACGTAGAGCTGCCACTTCATCAAAGCTTTCTTTGCGAATATCCGCATAATCCATCTCCCATTCAAAATCACCTTGTCAGAATCACCTTGTTTCCTTGCCTTGTTGCTTTCCCATTTGCAACTTGGTCAACGATTGCATCTAACATACCCCGCCCCCGTCGCTCATGACAATATGTGAGTGTGGAAGGCGATGTGTTCACCTTATGCAAGCGGTATCAAAGACAAGAAACACATATCGGTTCAATTTTGACTTATCAGGATCTCATATATTAACACTTTCCCTCTCCTGGACAAGCCCTGTTCAATCCCTGCACAGAGGATTAACTTTCGCTTATAGACAGTCTGTAAACGGAATGATAGCTTGCAAGTAGTTACATCAATAATGCTTGACTCAGGGAGGATTCTGAAAATCAATGATTATTCAAAACAAGCATCTGTCGCTCACATTCGACGACAACAACGGCAGTCTGGAGGCCATTCACGATGTAAAGCGTGATGTCCGTTATCTGGACAGCCCCCGGCACGCCAGGTTGTTTCGCATCTTCATTCCCGATGAAGACCGCTGGATCGCCCGTTACTGCGACAGCCATGACAGCGTTGTCGATCGCATCGCGCTGGAAGACCCCGCCACCCTGCGCATCTCCTACTCCGCCTTGACCACGCCGGAAGGCGAGCAGCTCGCCATCGCCGTTGTGGTCACGGTTCATCTGGCGGAGGATGCAGATGAAGCGATATTCACGATCGACATCACGAATCACACAACTCACCTGCTGAATGAAGTCCGCTTCCCATGGATTGGCGGATATGATGTCGATGTGGATCAGGATCGGGATATCGCCAGAGTAGGCTACATGCGGAAATTTGCGCTGCGCCATTTAAAAACCAGGGATGGTCATAATTTAGGAAAAAAGGGGAAGAGAAGAAGTTACGCCCCACGCATTCCGATGATTGATATTAGCGGCGCCGGCGGCGGAATCGGCTGCAACTTCTACTGTGCCGAGCCACAAAATATGGAAGCTTTCATCGATTCACAGAGCGATGGCTGGGACGAGCAGCGTTCCTCATGGGGATTCGTACTCACTCCGTATTTGCAGCCGGGGGAGAACTATGCATCGGAACGATTCGGCTTGTTTGCACATGACGGCGATCCAACGCATACGTGGATGAAATTCAGACAGTTCCACCAATCATGGTGGAAGAAGCCGGAAATTCCCGCACACCTGTATGAAAGCCTTGGCTTATTCAATATTATATTTCGGGATTTCGACGGCCGTCATTTGCGGCCGCTGAGCGAGCTTCCGGCAATTTGTCGAGAGCTGCGAGAAATCGGAATTTCTGATATTTCTGTCTGGGATATGATGTTCGAAACTTATTTGCGTGCTGAAGACAATAGCATATTGGAAGACGAAGATCCCCATCGGTTGGAGAAGATGAAGGAATTTGTGCAGATTGCTCGCGAAATGGGCATCCATGTCAATACAATGGTCAATTTCCGTTTGGTCAATCAACGTTCCAAACAATGGGCGACTCAGTTCAAGCCATGGGCGACGACTGGGCTGTACGGCAATCGGATCATTGAAAGTTATCCTTGCCGCGCGCACACAGCCAAGCTGTTCCACCCGGAATACGGGGAAGGCGGACATCCCTTGTGTCAGAACAATTCCGACTTCCAACAGTGGGCGATCCGGCTCGCCGAGGAAGTGCTGGATCGCACCGGAATGGACGCCCTGTTCATCGATCAACCTTTCGGCAGCCATCACTGCTTCGATGAAGGACATCGTCACCGGCCCGGAATCGATGAGAATATCGGCGCTAATCAATGGATCGCGCAAGTGCGGGAGACTGTACGGAAGCGAGACGGGTTCTCTTACCTCATCGGGGAGGTTCCGGACATCCACAATACGCAAAATATCGATCTGTGGTGGGAGTGGGAATGGAACCAGATGTCTCCGGAGGTCATCCGTTACGTCATGCCGGAATCGTTGCAATCCTGGGTGATCGACGGTCTCGAACACGAGTATCAAATGAATCGGGCTTTCTCTCTCGGATTTCAGCTAAGCCTGAATGTCAGAGGGTTGGAAGATACGCTCTCTGACGTCCCCGCATTCAAGGAGCGCATCCGCCGGTTAGCCGCATTGAAGCGCAAGATTCATCCGCACATTCCCTATGACCGCTTCATCGGCAGGCAAGGGATAACGGTGAATGCCGATTCGAGCATCGATGTGGAAGTGAATGGCTATCGCACGGAGCATGGATTATCCGTCATTGCGGGCGACTGCACGTTCCGTTCCCAGGGAGGTGAGGCCACGCTGATCCTGGATCCCGGCATGATGGAGGGCGATCGCTTCATCCTCCATTCCGAATACGGAGAGGAGCGGGAGTTCGTCCCGGTTCTGCAGAATGGCAAGCTGCAATTGTCGCTGCAACTGCGTCCATGGGAGTGCGTCGTGCTGGTTGAGCAGAAATAAAGAGCGTGCATCGTGTCGGTTGAGCAGAAGGGAAGGAATACGTCATGAATTTCGCGGCAAGCAGTCAGAAAGATTTATGGTTCTCGCATCCCCTGATCGGGGATTGCTCCTTTGATGCTTTTGTGCGCCATGAGCGCAATCCGCTGTTTGTCGGCAAAGGGTTATGGGAATGGCCGGTGAACGGTTTTCTGTTCATCGATCCGGTATCGGGGCATTGGTATATTTACGTCAGTTTGTATGCCAAAGGCTATGTCCCCATCGGCAGCATTACGTTGCTGCGATCGACCGACTGCGGGCAGACCTGGGAAGACATCGGCCCGATCTTCGACGGCAAAGGCTTGGCTGAGCCCTATCATACGGAGGGCGACGCCCTGGGCGCGACAGATGCTTCCGTCGTCTATGACGGAGAAATCTATCACCTGGTGTATGGTTGGGGTTCCTTGATTTCCGACCGGGGAGGCTTCGCCTATGCCTGGGCCAAGCGTCCGGAAGGGCCGTTCATGCGGCACCCGCACCCGATCAAGAACGAAGCAACAGACCCGCTGGTTCATGGTATCTATAAACGGACTTACGCCACCACGTTGTTTCGTCGGAGTACGGACTGGCTGGTGCTGGCCATGATGAGCACCCCCTCCAATCAAGGCGGCTCCTGGGCGCTGGTGGCCTTGACGGCGGAACGTCCGGAAGGGCCTTACGGCAAACAGCAATTTTTGCTGTATCCGCAAAGCAAAACGTACTTGCCTGCGCCGCTCGAATTTTATCCTGCTTTTGCGCATGACGGATATGTGTATGCCCCGGCCACATCCGTCGGAAGCAACCGCACCTATCAGGCGATATTCAAGGCGAAGCTGGAGGACGCCCACCTTGAAGAAGCCTGGACCTTGCTGCAAGAAGGCTCGAACTGGCATTCCGTCCCTCTGGAATCCGAGCGGTACGGCATCTGGGGACAAACCTTCTCCGGACAGGTGGTGGACCGTGAGCGGTTGTGGGCGATGTACCCGGCCAAGAACAGCCTGAATCGCGGCACGATCAATCTCGCTTCGCGTCCTTGGCCGCAAACCTGGGAAGACCGGTTTGTCCTGTCCGCCAACAACAACGTGGCCGCCAGCTTTATTCGCAAAGGATACACGACCTTCCGACTGGCGGCTAAGCTGACGGCGCAGCCGTCATTCTCGCTCCTCTGGGGATGGACGGCGCCGGTAGGCGCGGTAGAAATGCCCTATTGGGCGCAGAGCCACCCTCATGAGCGCATGTTCACTTCATGCGTCAGGTTGCAGGTGAGCGAAGCCGGGTATGAGGTGCAGCAGGTCGGTGCGAACGGAGCGGTGAAGGTGCTCGCCGGGTGCAGCAGGGAGGATGCAATTGATCCGGAATTGAGGCAGCGAGAGCATTCGGAGCACCCCGAGCAGCACCATCCGGAACAGCAGGCAGAGGCGTTCGCTCCCCAGGAGGCATTTGACATCCGCATTATTCAGGAGATGGAGAAATGCATCGTTAGCATCAATGGCGTGCAATGGGAACTGGATATTGCCGCGATGCCGGGGCGCATCGGTTTGGCTGCGGCTGCGGGGACAATCCTTTCGTCCGATCATTTCGCGGTGGAAGGCGATGAGGTAGAGCACTGGATTGACCTGCTGCCGACGGAAGGGTTGGCCGGACCCGCCCAATGCCCAAGCAAGTGGATCATGGAGGAAGCCGATTATTACCGCCATGGATTCGGCTACCTGTCCACGAACCGCAAAGGGTTTGTCGAAGAAACGGCGTCGGTCGTCAAATGGAATTTTCGCGGCACCGCATTCAAAGTATGGATGCCTGCGGTCAAATACGGGCGCATCCGGGCGGAACTCGACGGGAACCGGATCGGGGAATTCATCGTGCAGCTCGATGGACGGCAGGAAACGCGGGTCGTCCTGGCGCAGGACGGGCTGGAGGCGTGCAATCATGCCCTCACCTTAACCCTCATTGAGGGAAAAATGGTTTGCGACAGTTTCTCTTATCGGCTGTAAAGAAGTACCTCTTGAGGATGGGTCAACTTGCCTGCTTATAAATACTCGATTCAAAGAAAAGCGTTAAAAAATGCTCACTTTGAAGTTTTCAGTACAGCGGTATTTTTTAATTTGCTCCAAGGGCCTTACTTAACGGGTTACTTATTGTATCTTGGGGCCAGTGCCGGACAAATCGGCATGATGGTGTCCATTCCGCTTGTGATGAATGTGGTTGTGGTGATATCCGCCTTTTTTATGGAGAAATATACGAATCGCTATCGTATATCTTTCATCACGATCCTCATCCACCGCAGCTTATTGTCAGCTTGTGGACTGATCCCGTTTGTCGTTCCTAAGGATTGGTGGATACCGGTTTTTTTGATCTTGTATTCGGTTCTTAGCGTTTCCGGATCATTTTCAACCGTACCCTTTACAACATTATTTACTGACATGGTACCCACCAAGGTACGGGCCAAGTACTTGGGTCATCGCTTCACGCTAACGGGAATAGCTGCGGCAATCACGATGCTGACAGCGGGGTGGTGGCTTGACCGGTTGCAGCAATCCACGGGATTCGCCCTGCTTTTTATCGTCGGATTCCTCGTAGCGCTGATCAATATGATTTTTATCGGGAGGTACCCGCGCCTCCCTTATGTACCTTCTGAGAACGGGGTATCCCTGCAGCATCTATTAAAACCGTTTCGTGACGTCAGCTTTATAAAATCGATTCTGTTCGTATCGATTTGGACGATGGCGCAGGGCAGTACGATTTCGTTGTTCAGTTATGTGATGCTGGATATTATGAACATAAAGTATGAGTGGTTGGGCATATCCAATACGCTGTTTGCCATCGTGTCGATCGTCGCCTTTTTCATATGGGGAAAATTAAGCATCAAGTGGGGGGCGCGAAAGCTGCTCTTATGGGTCTTTCCGCTCAATGCGGTATCGGTTATTTTCTGGGGACTTCAGGCCTTTACACCTGTCTCCGTTATGCTTATTGTTGTCTTCAGCTTCTTGGGCATCAGTATGGCAGGCTTCGGACTCCTTGTTTTCAATTTTGTCGTGAGCAATGCTCCTAAGAAAGATCTGCCCATCTATTATGCTGTTTATGTTTCATTAACCGGTTTGTTTGGATTCTTCGGACCGCTGGTCGGCGGCCAACTCTTTAATTACATCAAATCTTGGCCGCTCTGGTATCAAGAGTACGGGTTGCTGGTGTGCATCGGATTCTTGATGTTATTGGGTTCGTTAACCTTTGCGTTTCGCATATTTAACACGGTGAGAGCCGCGGGGGGAACGTGAAGAGGCGGAGCCCCCTCCGAAACCCAAGGGAGACCAACACGGATAGAAGGGACAAAGACATGAGAGTTCTGATCGGCGGGATTATGCAAGAAAGCAATACGTTCAGCCCGGCCACGAGCACGATGAAATATTTCAAGGACCTGGTCTACTTGGAGGGGGAGGACGTCCGCCAACTGATCGGCGCCAAAAGAGAAATCGGCGGCTTCTTTCATGCGGCGCAAGAAGATGGCGCAGCGCTTGTGCCCACGCTGTTCACGCAAGCCGTATCCGCCGGAAGGCTGGAAGCCGCTTCGTTTCATCAACTAAAAGCTAATCTCATCGCGCAAATACGAGCGGTCGGCGAAGGAATGGACGGCATGTTGCTCGTCCTGCACGGCGCGATGACGGCCGAGGATGCGGACGATGCCGAAGGCGAGATTCTGACGGCTGTCCGCGAGGTCGTAGGGCCCGCGATCCCGATCGTGATCACCCTGGATTCCCATGCCAACGTCACCCGCAAAATGGTCAGCCAGATCAACGGCCTCATCGGCTACCGCACCTATCCGCACGTGGATTACTTTGAAACGGGTTATAAGGCGGCCCGGCTGCTGTTCACCCTCATTCGGGAGCGGAAGCGGATGACCGTTGCTTTAGCCAAAGTGCCGATGATTGTCCCCGCGGAAAATATGCAAACCGACAGCGGCCCGATGCATCGCTTGTTTGCGGAGGCCGACAACGGCGAGCGTGCAGGGAATTCCATCGTTACGTCGCTGTTCCCGGTGCAGCCCTGGCTGGACATTGAGGAGCTTGGCTTTGCCGCCGTTGTCGTCCATGAGGACGCCGCCAAGGCGCAGCAGGAGGCGGATCGCTTGGCCCGCCTGGCTTGGGAATGGCGCAGCGCGTTCGAGGTGAAGCGCTACACGGTTCAAGAGGTCGTAAGCAAGGCGCTGGAAGCCCAAAGCAGCAACAAACCGCACGAGCCGCTCATTATTTCCGATTCCGCAGATGCCACCGGCGCCGGCTCGCCGGGAGACAGCAATGCGGTGCTGAAGGCGCTGCTTGAGCTGGGCGCACAGGAGCGGCTGAACTGCCTGCTGTGCATGGTGGACCCCGGGGCGGTGACGGCGGGGATAGCAGCCGGCATCGGCAGCAAGGTGACATTGCAGGTAGGTTACTACCTGGAGAAGCGCTACGGGCAGCCGATTGCCGTCGAAGGAATCGTCAGCAGGATCGGGACGGGCCGCTTTACATTCGGGACGGGATTCCAGGCGGACCTGCAAGGCAACATGGGGAAATGCCTGGTTCTTGAGATCGGCAAGATCTCCCTCTTGCTGATGGAGAATCCGACCTATACGGTCGATCCCGCCATGTATCGCAGCATGGGGCTGGAGCCGAAGGCGGCCGACCTGGTGCTGGTGAAGTCCGCTTTGCAATTCAAGTCATGCTACGCCTCCCTGTCGCGAAGCATGTTCATTCTCGATACGCCGGGCAGCAGCACCGCCAATTTGCGCACACTGGACTATCGCAAAATCAGGCGGCCCTTCTACCCGTTCGACGATGATTTTCTATGACAAGGGCGTGGACAGGACAAGGCTACGGACCTGAAGTCAAACTTGAAGCGTAAGGGGGAATCGCCATGGATACGGCCTACTTGAAGCAGATGTTCAGCGTGGCAGGCAAAACAGCCGTCGTCACCGGCGCGAGCCGGGGCTTGGGGCAATCGATGGCTCTGGCTTTGGGCCGGGCCGGCGCCCACGTATGTCTGGTCGGCAGACAGCCCAATTTGCAGCCGACCTGCGACCTGCTCCACGCGCATGGATGCCGCAGCATCGCCGTCGTGTGCGATCAGACCTCCACCCAGGGCATTGCGCAGGCGATCGATGCCGTCCTCGCCGAATGGGGCCAACTGGATATTCTCGTGAACAATGCCGGCACTTTCTACCGCAAGCCGGCCGTCGATTGGACGATGGCGCAGTGGGATGAGGTGATGGCCGTAAATCTTCGCTCCGTGTTCGAACTGTCCCAAGCCGCAGGGAAAGTGATGCTGCAGCAAGGCGGCGGGAAAATCATCACCATTGCCTCGGTGCTCGGTTTCCAGGGCGGGCTCACCGTACCGGCTTACAGCGCCAGCCGGCACGGCGTCCTTGGCTTGACCAAGGCGCTCGCCAATGAATGGGCGGCTCACGGCATCAATGTGAATGCCATTGCTCCCGGCTATATGGACACCGATCAGAATGCCGGACTCTTCCGCGATCCCGCGCGCAGCCGTGACCTGATGGCCCGCATCCCGGCCGGTCAGTGGGGCAAGTCCAGCGATATTGACGGCGCCTGCCTCTTCCTGGCGTCCCCGGCTTCCGACTATATGCACGGCCAGGTGGTTGTGGTGGACGGGGGGTGGATGGGCCGATGAGCGAATCCTTCTCCACCCCGCTGGGTGCGCCGCTCGTCCCCAAATTCCCGATCCGGTTCCGCGACACCGCGATTCTGACCATCGTGTACCGCACGTCCCGCGATGCGGTGGAACGCATCTTGCCCAAGCCGCTTGCGGTCGGCAGCGATTACGTCATGGCGCATTTCTATCAGATGCGGGATCCCGACTGGTTCGGCCCCCACCATGAATTTGCCATCCAGGTGGATGCGATATTGCCTGAAACGGGTATACGCGGGGCTTATTCG
>Ga0222429_100171_pt1 | contig 97102 bp, 82 predicted proteins | sample 1B50Ametagenome_FD_182475 | JGI IMG/M metagenome (GOLD analysis project Ga0222429, IMG submission 182475) | Enriched microbial communities from leaf-cutter ant dump, University of Wisconsin, Madison, United States - 1B50A (version 2) | ecosystem: Environmental > Terrestrial > Nest > Insects nest...
TGCATTATAAGCTCTATTTTGTCATCCTGACGATAGGAAGGATCTAAAAATCATATCTTAACAAGACTTTAGATGCTTCGGCAAGCCTCAGCATAAAGGCACTTCTGTATTAAAATGCACAACGGGTATATTTAAGTATAAATCTGCCTTGTTTTCCGTAATTTGTGCCAAAATTCGAATATACTACGGAAAAGGCTGAATGGAAAAAATTAAAGGAGTCATCACTGTCTTTTTAGGCGCAGCCAGCTTTGGCATACTGTCTACTTTCGTCAAAAAAGCCTATGCACAGGGGTTTACCTTAGGAGAAGTAGTCGGCATCCAAGCCTTGTTTGGCATGTTGTTGCTTTGGTTGCTGATGTTTATCGTTTGGGTTGTCAACAAATCCTATTTCTCCCGACATGCCTCCCGCACGCCAAAATGGACTATCCTGGTTAGTGGGATATCTACCGGAGCGGTTAGCATTTTATATTATAAATGTGTCCAACTGGTGCCGGCATCGCTTGCTATCGTCCTTTTGATGCAATACATCTGGATTGGCCAGTTTATCGAATTTATATTTTTTAAAGAAAAACCCACACTAAGGCACCTGCTGGGTATTGCGGTGATTTTGGCCAGTACATTGTTGGCTACCGGCATTTTTGAACAAGACATGAAGGGAATCAATCTATTGGGAATAGGCTACGGACTCTTGGCCGCCACGGGGTATGCCGTTTTCATCATTGTCAACGGCAGAGTAGGAAACGATCGCCCTCCGCTGCAAAAAAGTGCCCTCATGGTATCGGGAGCCTGTATGTTTATCTTCATTGTGCTACAACCGTTCAGTCTTTTTGAAGCAGAAACTTTTTCTTCATTAGGAAAGTACGGGCTATTACTTGCTGTCTTTGGCACGGTACTTCCTCCTCTACTATTTGCCTACGGCATGCCTAAGACCGGAGTGTCGCTAGGCAGTATCCTTAGCGCTGTGGAATTACCCGTGGCAGTGGGCATGTCTTACTACATATTGCATGAACCCGTTTCCGTGTTGCAAGCCGTTGGGGTGGTGTGTATTCTGTTGGTGGTAGTGTTTCTAAATATCCAAAAGCAGGAGGCCACAACGCGTTAAACAGGGCTCGCCGAGCACTCACCGATCTCTCACAAATCGCACAGAAAATCACAGATAAATTTCTAAAATCGCTGATTACTGTGCTTTACATAAAAACCTGAAACATCGAACATCGGGTATCGTTTACTCAACAAAGCGATTGACTGCCACCATGCCTTCCTCTGTCATTCCGACGGGAGGAGTAATCTGCCAAATTAGTGGTGTCTAAAAAGCCTTAAAATGTCCTCCTGAGTACCTCGACTGCGCTCCGTACTGGCTCCGTAGAAGGAGATACATTTCAGCTTGTCTTGTCGCGCTTCGACTCAGCTCAGCGTGACAAGACTTACTTTTTAGACAACCCTCTCTACCAAGCGACACAGAACGAACATTTGCAACGCCGAAAAGCTAACTTTTCTTCAAAGCCACTTCGATCAATTCTCCATAGAAATACTTTTCCGTCATGCCGTACGCACGTACTTGTTGAGGGATAAAACTTTGTGCCGTTTGGCCTGGAATAGTATTGATCTCGATGAAATAGAATTTATCCGTTTCGTTTTCCAAAAAGAAATCCACACGCACCATACCTTTACAGTTCAGCCGGACATAAATTTCACGGATAATACGGGCGGCTCTTTCCTTTTGCTCTTCGGTCAAATCAGCGGGTGTAATCTCTTCTGTTAAACCGGGAATATATTTCGCCTCAAAATCAAAAAACTCGCGTGTTGTCCGCACTTCTGTAGCCGGTAACACAATAAGCTCTCCGTCAGTATTGCGGAATATCCCTTGCGAGAACTCCCTCCCGCTGACAAACTCCTCTACCAGAACTTGTTTGCCGGTATTTTCAGCATCATAAGCTCTATCCAAAGCGGCTTGCAATTCAGAAAGCTCTTTTACTTTGCTCATGCCGATACTGCTGCCTCCTGCATTTGGTTTCACAAAAAACGGAAGTTGCAGTTTCTCCTGCACCAAACGGGCGGCAACCGAACGATGCGCATCAAACAACAGCACCGACTTGGCTACATGCATTTCCGGAATATCCGAAAGGATCGCTTTTGTATAGCCTTTGTTCATGGTCAAAGCCGATGTTAAGGCGCCACAAGAAGTATAAGGCAAGCCAATCATGTCAAAATAACCTTGTAAGCGCCCATCTTCGCCAGGTGAGCCGTGCAAAATAATAAAAGCAACATCAAATGTCAACAGATGACCATCTACGTTCAGGGAGAAATCTTTTTTATCGATTTCATACTTTATTCCGGATGCATTGACATAAAACCAAGAATCAAGAGAAATCGTAATGGGATAAACATCGTATATCTCGGCATCGAGCTGGCTGTGCACAAATGCAGAACTTTTAAAAGAAACCTCGGCCTCTCCTGTATAACCTCCGGTAATTAATGCTACTTTTGTTTTCATAATTAATGTTAAACGTAGACAAATATAATTTGCGTTCCACGGAAAAACGAATATTTTTGTTGAAATAAAATATAGATGTGCATATATTGACGAATAGCGAACGCAACGTGGTCAATTTAATAGAAAAGTAAATGTCAAAATTCTTATTATATCTCAAAACCAACTCTTTCAGAAAAACGCTGATTACAGCTCTATGTTTGATTTTAGCGCTGTTTTTGTGTGTCTATTTTGGGTTAAAAATATACACCAAGCACGGGGATTCCATGGAAGTGCCCATAGTGAAAGGAAAACATATCAGCGAGGCCATCAAAATATTGGAGAAAGCGTCGCTGGAATATGACATTGACTCGATTTATCAAATGGACCTTAAGCCAGGATTGGTCATTGAACAGGACCCTGATCCGAAATCGTATGTCAAAACAGGGCGCACGATCTACCTGACCATTATTACCCAGGTGGCACCAGAAGTAGCCTTCCCGAACATTGTCGACAAAACGTTCATCGAGGCATCAGCCATCCTGAAAAACCAGTCTTTGAAGGTAGCTGACACTGTCTATATTGCTGACATTGCACGTGATGTCGTATTGGATGTAAAATTTGCTGGGCAAACCTTGCAACCGGGACGCATGATCGCAAAAGGATCGCAGGTAACGCTCGTTTTAGGAAACGGACGAGGGGCAAACGAAGTGGAAGTGCCCAACTTGGTTGGTTTATCATTGGAAGAAGCAAGGTTTGCGCTAAGCGGTATCGGACTCAACCTGGGTTCTGTTACCTTTTCCGGCAATGGATTGGACTCGCTATCGGGTAAAATCATCAGCCAACAGCCTGACACCACGGCCGGCATCGTAAGCATCGGTTCTGCTATAAACGTGACTTTATCCAACTAAAGAATTTACGGTATGACAGAAAAAAGAAAAGGATCCTCAAAGGGATTAAAGATATTGCTCATCGTTGTTTTCGCCATTGGTGCTTTCATTGGGTTTAAAGCGTATCAAGGTTTTATCGGACCTAGTGTCAGTGGCGAGCAGGAATATCTCTACGTGAAGACCGGATCCACCTATGCGGATGTCCTCAACACATTAAAAGAGCAAAAAATAGTCAACGATGTTTGGTTGTTTGACTACGTAGCCAAAGCCATGAAATACCCGGACTTGGTAAAACCCGGCCGCTATAAATTAACAGAGGGCATGTCCAACAGACAACTCATCGGGAACCTGAGAGGAGGCTATCAGGATGCGGTGAAATTCAGGTTTCAAAACATACGTCTGAAAGAGCATTTTGCCGGCATCTTAGGAAAAGATTTTGAAGCCGACTCTTTGGCTTTCAGCACCGTCTTAAACGATGCATCTCTGGCCGAATCCTATGGATTTACAGCTGATAACTTCTTCTGCATGTTTATTCCCAACACCTACGAAATATATTGGAATACCTCCCCAGAAAAAATAATGGCACGTTTTAAGGAGGAATATGACAGGTTTTGGAACAATGAGCGAAAGGAAAAAGCGACCGCATTAAACCTGACGCCTCAGCAAGTGAGCATTTTAGCTTCTATTGTAAAAGGTGAAGCGTTGCATGTGGATGAAATGCCTGCCATCGCGGGGCTTTATCTCAATCGTCTGGAAAAAGGCATGCTGTTGCAGGCTGACCCTACCGTCATCTTTGCCAACAATGACTTCACTATTCGTAGGGTGCTGAACAAACATCTGACGATTGATAATCCCTATAACACGTATCGTTATAAAGGATTGCCTCCGGGGCCGATCATGTTGCCCAGCATAGCATCCATCGATGCGGTACTGGATCATCAAAAACACGATTACATCTACATGTGTGCCAAGGATGATTTTTCGGGTTATCACAACTTTGCTAAAACACAGGCTGAACATCTCGTGAATGCCCGAAAATTTCAACGTGCACTGGACGAGCGCAACATTAAGAAATAGGGATCTATCGGCTGTTTTTTGACTTCTAATCCTCTCCCCCAACCCCTCTCCCAAGGAGAGGGGGCAACTCGTGCAAAGTTTCTGACTTCTTAATTCTTATTTTTGACTTCTAACTTTTAATTTTTAACTTCCATCCATGTTTAGACATGAAATCACTTTGCGGATACGATATGCCGAAACCGACCAGATGGGATATGTGTATTATGGTAATTATGCTACGTTTTACGAAGTAGCACGCACCGAAATGCTCAGAAGCACAGGCATCTCCTACAAGGAACTTGAAGACATGGGTGTCATGCTTCCGGTTACAGATTTGACGTGCAAATATTATCAACCAGCCCGTTATGATGATCTGATTACCATCGTCACTTATATCCGGGAAAAGCCTTTGGTGCGCATTAAGTTTGAATATGAAGTCTTCAACGCCGCAGGCACCTTACTGAATACAGGGACAACGCAATTGGTATTTGTAGACATGGCCAAAAACAGGCCCTGCAAGGCTCCGATGGTTTTTCAAGAAAAAATGACTCAATTCTTTCCGGAATAAAATCATGAACAGGAAGATACATAGATCTTTGTTGCGCCTCAAACCCTATGATAGGTTCATTGAGTGGACAAAGGTTGCCATTATTCCTGGCTTCGGCTCTTTACCGCTTTACACGGTTTTCACTTTCTTTTTTCAGGAAATCGCTCGAGAATCCATCTTAAACAAGGCTTCCTCCTTGGCTTATAATTTTATGTTGGCCATCTTTCCGGGAATACTCTTCCTCTTTACATTGATCCCTTACATCCCTGTAGATAATTTCCAGCAGAAATTGCTCGACCTCATTCAAGTGGCTTTACCCCATAATGCCTATGAATTTCTGAAAGCCACCTTAATAGACATCGTCAAAAACCAAAATTCAGGTTTGCTTTCCATTGGTTTTTTATTGGCCACGTTTTTTGCTACCAACGGGATGACGACACTAATGGTCGCTTTTAATAAGGCTTCTTTATCCAAAGAGAAACGCTCATGGACGCAAAGAAGGATAGTGGCAATTGCGCTCTCTTTTGCCATCGTGTTGGCTTTGGCCATTGGCATTGGTATCTTTACCGGCTCAGGATTTGTCATTAACTACCTAAAGACGCACATTGAATATGATCTTTCTTGGTTTTGGGCGTTTGTGCTAAAGCTTTCGCGCTGGATGGTATTGTTTGGCATCTACTTCATCACGGTTAGCATGTTGTACAAATTCGGCCCAAGCGATTCCAAAAAATGGCGCTTTTTCAATGCCGGAGCAAGTTTGGCCACTATTTTGGCTATTCTCACCTTTTCAGGATTTACGTTTTACATCAACAATTTCGGCGCGTACAACAAATTGTATGGCTCCATCGGTACGCTTATCGTCATGATGATTTGGATGTACCTTAATTCTCTTATCCTGCTTATTGGCTTTGAGCTCAATGCAGCCATCGCCCTTTCTAAGCAAAGTATCAAGATCGTCAAACCAAGGGTGTACAATTCTTTTAAGAACGATGTATAAGCTTAAGTTCGATTCGCCACACGGTATATCAAAAAGCAAAGGATTTTCGTTTCCTTGAGCACTTCAACAAAACTCTTATCAGACAACATCTTGGCCGATAAACAAGGTTCAACTGCGCTCACCAATTTGCTCCGCCTGACGCGATTTTTAGCGAGGGCTTAGACGGAATAACGATTAGCTGCTTTTTTGAGTAGAAGATACAATAATAGGACTCCGATCATAACAAAAAAGCAAGACCGAGATGGGTCTTGCTTTTTTCTGTTAAAACGTTATATCCTTATTTTACGGGAGTGACAATCGGCTCGGCTGGTTTTTGTTCTTCATCTTTCGGACCGGGAACAATATCCACTAACTCTACATCAAACACCAATGGAGCATATGGAGGAATGGCTCCACCGCCACCTTGTTCACCATAGCCCAAATTAGAGGGTACCAATAAGGTGATTTTGCCTCCTTTGTTCAACAACTGAATACCTTCTGTCCAGCCTTTAATCACCGGATCGTGTCCTAAACGGAAACGAATAGGCTCATACGGACGCATAGGATTGAACGTGTTTTCTTTTTTAGCCACCTCGGCATTGTTCGTGTCAAAAACCTTTCCAGACACGAGGTTACCGACATAGTTCACGACTACCGTGTCACCCACAACTGGCTTTTCGCCCTTTCCTTGGTCTTTGATAACGTACTGCAATCCACTTTCCGTTTTCTTTGGGTCCAATTTTTTGTCGGAAATATACTTAGCTAATTTGCCTTCTTCAGCATTCTTCAATTTTGCAATTTCACCCTCCATTAGGGTATTAATTTGAGCATACATAGCAGAATCTGTCAATTGGCCTTTTTTAAGATGTTTTTCCACTTTGATTTTAAACGAGATGTATTTATCCGCTACTTCTGGTTTCGGTTGTCCGGTTTTGGCCGCCATAGTATCCAAATTGATACGGAAAACGGCACTGTCACCTTCACCCAACATTCTCAAGATGGTGTTATGGTCGCCTGGATAAGTTCCCGGTAGGGTGTCTGCTATCACATTAATAGGTTGCGGAATTCCGAAATCATAAGTGCTGTTCAGTAAAGAATCTTTTCGATCTGAACGAACCTCAATATGTGCTATTAAAAAATCGCCCGGCTTAGCTTTCTCTGCGCCTGCATCCTTCACGATTTTATATTCAAGACCACCTTCACCTTTTTTAAAGTTTTGGCAAGCAGCTGTAGCTAACAAAGTAGCCGCTGCCGAAAGGAATAAAATTGTTTTCTTCATTTTTTTGATTATAATCTCTATTGTTATGTTGTTAATATTTCACTGTATTCGGGCAACACGGATTTAAACCGCTCCACTACCTTGCTTAGCTCCTCGTTGGAGCTTCCTCCTGCCGCATTTAAATGCCCTCCGCCGTTGAAGTACTTTCTGCAAATCTCATTGCATGGGATTTCTCCAATCGACCGCAAAGATAACTTAATTAATTCGGTTCTATCAATAAATAACGCCGCTAATCGGATACCTTTTACGGATAAAGCATAATTCACCAGTCCCTCCGTATCGCCGGTGGTTACCTGAAATTTTTCCAGGTCGTCTTTTGTAACAGCAAAAAGAGCCGTATTGTATTCGGGGATGACTTCCAAACAATTCAACAGGCAATAGCCTAAAAACTTCAAGCGATTCTCCGTGGAACTATTGTATATGTGTTCGTGAATTTCCCAATTTCGGGCACCTGCGTCAATCAATTTGGCTATAATGTGGTGCACGGCTGAGGTAGTTGATTTGAAACGAAAAGATCCTGTATCGGTCATGATACCGGCATACAGGCAGGTAGCAATGTCTGCGGTGATAGCCGTAACGTCCTGATTTACCTCCGTAATAAAAGTGTAGACCAACTGTGCTGTGGCCGCTGCGTGAGAATCCCAATACGTTAGCGAAGCAAAATCTTCCGGATCTAAATGATGGTCGATCATCCATTTTTGTCCCGGCGCATCGCGAATGACATTTTCCAAAACGTTTGTCCGGCTTAATGCACTATAATCCAAGCAAAAAATAATGGCGGCTTTTTGGAATAATAGGTCCGCTTTTTCTCGAGCCTCAGGATAGATAATGGCTTCGTTGCGACCGGGCATCCAATCCAAAAAATCAGGAAAATCGGATGACAACACCACATGCACTTCATGCCCTTTGCCTTTCAACCAATGGTACAAGCCCAATGATGACCCCAAAGCATCGCCATCGGGTTTATGATGCGTGGTGATAATGATGTTCTGTGGTTCAGCGAGTAATCTTAAATTATTTTCTCCTGTTAGCATAGTCGTTTTGCGAATGCAAACCTACTATAATTTTGTTGGTTAATAAAATTTTTCGTCAGGTATCTATCTTTATTTTTACATAACAGCTTCCCGACTCCTCGCAAAGAAAAATGGGATCGCCGATCTTTCATTGAGTACAGCATTAATACTTATAATATTCTCGCATTTTCTTGATAAACAATTTTTTTTCTACGGGAGACTTCCACTTCGTGGTTCGTCATAATGACAGTCCCTTCTTCGCCACGGATATATTTCTGTATTTCCAAAAAAAAATCATCATCACACTTGGTTTAGTTAGTTATCCTAACTATATTTGTGTTGGCAATATTGTCACAGTACATAAATAGCTTTATTATGGCAAAATCAATTTTTTATCATGCCGGATGCCCTGTCTGCGTAAGTGCAGAGCACGACATCATTCACCTCATAGGAGAAGAAAACGTGGAAATTGTACATCTTGGTGAAGACAGGTATCGCATCGCTGAAGCGGAAAATGCCGGCGTACAGTCCGTTCCGGCATTGGTCACGTCCAACGGAAACGTGCTTCACATCAATTTTGGCGCATCGATGGCTGACGTAAAAGGTTAAAAAATTTGCTCCATTTAGTTAGGATAACTACCTTTATGGAGCACTTTAACTTTTTATGCCAATGAGTTTAAAGTACAATTTAATCATGATTTATGCCACAATTAACCTGATGGCATCAAACCTTAAATTCAAACACAATGGAAGTAGCAGTATGGGATACCTACGTAACGAAGAAAGACGGAATGACAATGCATTTTGACATCATTGTACCATCACACATTCGGGATACCGAAAGCATCTACAGTTACGGTAGGGAATACCTTAAAACAAAACGACAAGAGGGTCAGCCCTTATCGGCAGAGGAATGTCGTTTCTGCCATATAGAAACCGTCAGGCCCGATTGGGAAGCCGAGATAACGGACAAAGGCTATTTTATCTATGAAATGGAAAATTGCGATTGATGAACGAGTCGGATTTTAATTTAACACAGCAGAACCAAAGCACGGAAAGCAAAATCGTTGCTTCTTTGGAAAGAATAGCGCAAGCTTTCCGTGTTTTGCTATGGCAAGAGAGCAAGGCTTTTGCATTAACCCCCATTCAGGTGCAGGTGCTGATTTTTTTGTTGCACCACGACGACGAGAAAAGAAAGGTAAGCTATTTGGCGAACGAGTTCAACATGACCAAAGCGACCATTAGCGACACCGTCAAAACATTAGAACAGAAAAGTCTCCTCACCAAGGAATATGAAACACATGACAGCAGAAGCTACATTATCCACCTAACTGCACAGGGTCAAGAAATCGCCGAAAAGACTTCCTTCTTTACGCAGGAAATCCGTACCCCGATTGAATCCCTACACGAAGACGACAAGGACAATTTACTACTTAGCCTGATGGACATTATACGCCACTTAAACAAAACAGGTGTGATTACCATACAGCGCATGTGTTTCACCTGCGTCTATTATCAACCACCACAACAGGGCAAACCGCATTTCTGCAAACTGCTTCAACAAAACTTACATACATCGGACCTCCGGGTCGATTGTCCGGAACACGCATTAAAAGCATGAACGATATCTTACAAAATATAGCCTCCATCCGTCAAAGAATCGCTAACGCCTGTCAAAAGGCCAATAGAAATCCCGCATCCGTAAAACTTCTGCTGGCAACGAAAACCGTTTCTGCTGAAAGAATAAAAGTAGCTTTACACGCTGGCCATACACTCATTGCCGAAAATAAAGTGCAGGAATTAAAAGAAAAATACAAGGACTTAAAGGAAATACCGCATGCGAGCCATTTCATTGGACATCTACAGACCAATAAGATCAAAGATATCTTGAAATACGACGTGTCTTGCCTCCAGTCACTTGACCGCTTGGAACTTGCCGAAAAATTGCATCAGCGCCTGCTGTGTGAAAACAAAACCATAGATGTACTCATTCAAGTCAACACGTCTCAAGAGGACAGCAAATTTGGCATACATCCCGACCGCGCCATTGATTTGATAAAACAAGTTGCCACTTTTCAAACACTAAAGATAAAAGGATTGATGACAATCGGATTATTTAGCGCAGAAGTGGAGAAGGTAAGACCTTGTTTCCAGCGCCTAAAAATGTTACAACAGGAAATCATTGACCGCAACATCACCAATGTTGCCATGCAAGAACTCTCTATGGGCATGAGCAACGACTTGGAAACCGCCATCGAAGAGGGCTCTGCCATCATCCGTGTAAGAACAGCTATTTTTGGTCAAAGGATATATCCTGACAGCTACTATTGGAACGAAAAAATATAATCGATCATTTATAAAGATTATTGAACAGCAATTTAAAGGTACCGTGCGTTTGGCTTCTGAACGTAATATTGGGGCTGAACACCGTCAATTTTCCTTTTCCAATTTCTTTTTCAAAAGCCACTATGCCATCTTTCAGGTATTTTTGTCCCCAGGACCAACCGCTTTTCAGCACCTTGTCCGAAGCAAACCAAAGAAGTGGCGTAATACTCGCATCCGTTATCCTGTAAACAGGGTCGTTGCTGAAATAAAAATCCAGCTGACTGTCATAGCCATACGTGCTCGGCAAGTTAGTATTTACGGCAGCTGTCAATACCGATCCCGGCGTATAATACACTTCCCTCTTTAATGGCTTCTTATCCTGATCTACCAATGCGTTTTCCACTCCTAACCGGAAGTGCTCCGCCAATTGGGAACTGCTTCCCATGGCTATGATTCGTCCTCCCTTTTGCACAAACTCTTGCAATGCCGGAATGGAGTGTTCGGTACTCATGCGCCCCCATTGGGATCGATAAGGTTCAGGAATGTTTTTTGGAATATCCGGCTGTGATATTCGCGTTGTATTATTGTTTCGTGCCGGAACAGCTCCTCCTACCAATAGGATAACGTCAAAACGTTTATTCAGATCACCCCTATCTATTTCGGGTACATAAAAAACCTCGAAATCGTAATGAAATCTTTCCAGAATAAATCGTGTCCATCCCGATGCCATATTTCCACCGTACGTGTCCCATAGGCCAATACGCAACGACTGTATGGCCTCAGTTCCCTTTGGAAGTACCGACATAGCCGTGAAAGACAGTCCACTATCTTCCAATATCGATCTAGCCTCCCTTGTATTGGCAACGATAAAATCGCCCTGTATTTGATCTCGATATACTCTCTGTTTGTTTTTCAGCAATAGATTCGCATAGGCAAAGCTATCGTTTTCTTTTGCCGAAAGGCACAGGAATTTTCCGTCGGGCAGCGCCTGTTTGATAGTGGGGATTTCTTCGCCAAAAGGCAGTTGCACAAACGAGCCATCTATATCATCCATCACGCGATCGAAATCCACGTGCATCAGGTAAGCCAATGTCCACCCCGCGGCATCGTAAGGCGGAATGGGAGGACCTCCGGGATATTCAAAATCATTCGGATGGTCTTGGGGCTCAAACATATCCAGCACATGTGGCCGAAACGCTTGATCTGTTTTGACGATAAAACTTTTCTCAGGATAAGTCTTGCCGTTGATGATAAAATCGGCTGTCGCCTGATGAATCTTGATGCCATTGCCCGATAAAGCATTTAAAAATTTGACAGCCGTATTCATCCTAGGTTGATTCGACGGAATAATATAGGCTCGGGGGTCACGGTAAACCGGGTTCTTGAACAAAGAGTCTATCAATCCAGTAGACATAAACCGCTGATTGTTCAAGGTTTTATTATGCCGTCTGGCATTGCTAATGGCGCTGTCAATCACGGCTACTTTGGTAGGCGATAAAGACCATGTATCCTTTCTTCCCTTCTCAATCGAATTTCTTCCCATTCGGTAAATATTGAACAGCAACTCTTTTCGGTATTTTGCCGCATAATTCATGACGGCATAGTTCAACGATGTCGAATAGTCGATGGATTGCTTAAAATGCCATCTTTGTGGTATCACGGGATTATGGGTATCGCTGTTGGGAATCAGTCGCGAAGTAACAAGGGGAATGTCGTATGGATTTGGCCCGCCGATGATTTCCGTTAGCAAACCAATAGTATTGTGGAAATAGGTTGTTGTACGCAATCCGCCGTTATACCATGTCGAAAACACCGAACCGCCCCGTTGCGTATATCCCGGTTTGTTTTCGGCATTCAAACGAGAAGACATCGCCGCACCTAAAGCCTCAATTCCTGTCATCAACAACGGATCAAACACATAATTGAACGGATCGCGATAAGGAGCGCCAGCAACCACAGCTCCTGCAGGAGCTGTCTGATGGTGGTTGTACATAATCTGCGGATGCCATTCGACAAAGAGCTGTCGGGCGATATTCTGTGTCTCTTTTAAATTCAGCATAAAAAAGTCACGGTTATTGTCATGTCCGGCATACTTCTGGTACAAGCGCGGTAGATTTGCCAGAGACCGCTTTTCAGGAACCGACTCACGCATATACCAATTGCTCACCAGTTCCTGCCCGTCAGGATTGGCATGCGTCAGCAACACAATAGTGTTCCGCAGGATATCCATGGTTTCGTCATCGTCGCGCGAGGCCAACAAATAGGCGATTTCAATGAGTTGATGCATGCCTACTGTTTCCGTGGCATGCAGACCGCCATCGATCCACACCACCGCCTTTCCTTCTTTTGCCAATTGACGAGCTTCTTCTTCCGAGAGCTCAGCGCGGGCCATCTTCTGCGCAATGCTTTTGTACTTTTCCAGCTGCTGATGGTTTTCGGGAGAAGTAACGATTAACATGGGCTGTTCTCGACCCTCTTCGGTTTGGCCGATAAGAGTAAATTCGATGCGATCGGACTGGGTTGCCAACTTCTTAAAATAGGCTTCGGTTTGCGAGAAGGTTGCAAGATGGTAATCGTCGCCGATGTTAAATCCAAAATGTTCTTTGGGAGAGGTAATTTGTGCGGTGGCACTCAAACCATACAGAAAGCAGCAAATAAATAGCCCTAAAATTCTTTTCAGACAATGCATACGCCTTACAAGGTTAGTCAATGTTTAAAATTAAACAATAAATCACTGTCAGAGAAACATTGGATGATATTCAATGCGTTTTATTTCCTTTCCCAGACTTCAAATGTGAAATCGTAGGCATGTCTATCATCTTTCGGATGATATTCCTGATGAGACAATCCCCACTCCTCATCGGACAATTCGGGGAAGTAAGCATCTCCATTTATTACCGTGTGGACGCGTGTAAGTAAGACCTTTTCCGCCAAAGGCAAGGTTTGTTTGTACAGATTAGCGCCACCAATGATATAAATTTCACGTTCATCACGGCAGTATTTCATCACGTCATCGATGGAATTGGCCACATCAACGTCCTCGACCACCCAATCTTGATCACGGGTAACGACAATATTCCGACGTTCGGGCAAGGCCTTTCCTATCGATTCAAACGTTCTCCTGCCCATCACAATGGAATGTCCTACCGTATTGCGTTTAAAATATTTGAAATCATCGGGCAAATGCCAAAGCATCTGATTGTCTTTGCCTATGGCGTTATTTTCCGATGCGGCAACGATTAATGTTATTTTCAAATTATTCATAAAATTGCTTTAAATGTACCACTCTCTGAAGATGATACAAAAATAGTTATTCACCCCTCCTTTGGAGGGGAAGGGGGAGGATTCTAAACCGCTACTGGTGCTTTGATGTGTGGATGATGCTCATAATTGACCAGTTCAAAGTCCTCAAATTTGAATGCAAAAATATCCTTCACTGCTGGATTAATGTTCATTTGCGGTAATGGCTTCGGGTCACGGCTGAGTTGTAATTCTGTCTGTTCAAAGTGGTTGCTGTAGATATGGGCATCGCCAAACGTATGCACAAATTCCGAAGCTTCCATATCGCATACCTGTGCAACCATCATGGTCAGCAATGCGTAGGAAGCAATATTGAAGGGAACACCCAAAAAAATGTCCGCACTGCGTTGATACAGTTGGCACGAGAGCTGTGGCTTCATCAGACCTTTTTCGGGCTGTGCCGGTGCGACGTAAAATTGGAAAAAAGCGTGGCAAGGAGGCAAAGCCATATTTTCAATTTCGGCCACATTCCATGCCGAGACAATGATACGGCGCGAATCAGGTGTGTTTTTCAATTGTTGAATAACCTGCGAAACCTGGTCGATATGCCGGCCGTCAGGTGTAGGCCACGACCGCCACTGCGAACCATATACCGGACCTAAGTTCCCATCTTCGTCAGCCCATTCATCCCAGATACGCACGCCATTATCTTTTAGGTATTTGATATTGGTTTCTCCTTTCAGGAACCAAATCAACTCATGAATAATGGATTTTAAATGCAATTTTTTCGTGGTGACAACGGGAAAGCCCTCCTTTAGATTGAAACGCATTTGATAACCGAAAACACTGCGCGTGCCCGTACCTGTACGGTCTGTTTTGTCCACCCCATTTTCATATACGTGTTTCAGTAAATCTAAATATTGTCTCATGTGCGAAAAGCTTAGTTGTGTGGTTACGAAGATACTTGTTTTTTAATCATTACAATATCACAATTTTTCAACAACTGACATTTTGCATCTTTTTGTGTATTTTTGCAACATTGTTATGAACAAGAAAGTTGCTTTTTACACCCTTGGATGCAAGCTGAATTATTCAGAAACATCTTCTATTGGCCGTATTTTTAAGGATGCCGGTTACGACACGACACCGTTCAACAGCCAAGCAGACGTATATGTCATCAATACCTGCTCGGTAACCGACCATGCGGATAAAAAATGCCGAAAAGTGGTGAAAGAAGCGCTTAAATATTCTCCCAATGCGTATATCACCATCGTGGGCTGTTATGCGCAGTTGAAACCACGGGAAATAGCGGAAATTCCAGGTGTGGACATGGTTTTGGGCGCGGCGGAGAAATTCAACATCATTGAGCATATTAACGACCTGACTAAACAGGAAAAAGCGGTTGTATACAATGCTCCTATTGACGAAACCCATCAGTTTGTATCCGCCTATTCCATTGGTGACCGCACGCGGACTTTCTTGAAGGTGCAAGATGGCTGTGATTATTCCTGCACGTTCTGTACCATTCCCTTGGCACGTGGTGCCAGCCGTTCCGGCAAGATTGAAGATATCGTGCGTCAAGCGGAAGAAATCGCCGCTTCGGGTGTAAAAGAAATCGTACTTACCGGTGTCAATATCGGTGATTTCGGCATCCGTGATGGAAAGCGCCAAGACAAATTTCTGGATTTGGTGAAAGCGTTGGATGAGGTCGAAGGCATAGACCGCATCCGTATTTCTTCTATTGAACCCAATTTATTGGCCAATGAAATCATTGAATTTGTAGCCACCTCCAAACGTTTTGTACCCCACTTCCATATGCCGTTGCAATCCGGAAGCAATAAGGTGTTGGCGAAAATGCGCCGCCGCTACAAACGCGAACTCTACGCGGAGCGGGTGGCCAAAATCAAATCTCTCATGCCCGATTGTTGCATAGGTGTAGATGTGATTGTTGGTTTTCCGGGAGAAGCACGGGAAGATTTTTTGGAAACCTATACCTTCCTGAATGAATTGGATATTTCCTATCTCCATGTGTTTACCTATTCCGAACGGGAAAACACCATCGCGGCGCAAATGGAAGGTGCTGTTCCGGGTGCACAGCGTAGCGACCGAAGCAAGATGCTGCATATTCTTTCCGAAAAAAAGCGCCGTGCCTTCTATGAAAGCCAAATGGGCAAAACAGCTGAAGTATTGTTTGAAGCAGATGTAAAAGACGGTTATATGCACGGTTTTTCAAAAAATTATGTGAAAGTACGTTCACTTTACGATCCATTGTTGGTCAATGAAATCGTTCCGGTGAAACTCGTCACCGTCACCGAACAATGCGAGGTAGAAGTAGAAGAGCTACCGGAATTGCTGGCACACTAATGAGGTTTTTGGTGCATAGTCGTTAGCGAAGGTTTTCGGCTCATTAATTAGGTAGCTGGCATAGTGAGACACTGCGACCAATGGGTAAAAAACAAACCAGAAAAAAACAAGCTGTGTTAAGAAAGGACGCTGTTCGTAGCGTCCCGCTACGAAACCGAACGCAATCAATAGTCTAAAAAATTGAGCTCAATCTTTCCTTTTCTCACACCGCAATAGTCACCAGCACTACTATGTACCCAATCCTCTGCCTTTTCAACAAAACCCGAAACAACAGGATTGTTATGTATATAATCCAACCGTTGTAACGCGATTCGATGATTATTCAGTTCAATTGGATGATTATGTTGTTGCCAAAATTGCCAATCTTTATTTCGTTCATTTTTGAGACCAGCACGCTTCATCATCCACATCATCCATTCCTTACGACTCTCTTCATAATGCTCTTCAATAGCCTTCCGCATATGCCTTGATGTATATGCTTTAAAATCTCTTACTATATCTGATAAAACACCTTTTTCAGTACCTATAATGAGATGCAGGTGACTGGGCATCATACAGAACCCATATACCTCTAAATCTTTTTCCTGTTGACAGTAGATTAGACTATCGTAGATAATATCTCGGTATTCCTGCCTTATAAAGGCATCAATCCAACTAACAACAGTAAATGTTACAAAATACAATTTACTGTTGTCATGAAATTTATATTTACGCCCCATAGCTTTTTTTTAACTAAAATAGCAAGATAAGGAATAGGTTCGATTATACGAATAGAAAATATAATAAGAGGCACTACGGAAAAAATCGCAAGCTAGTCGTAGCGAGACGCTACGACTAGGTGCATCAGATAGACGATAGATTAGGTGCATCAGATAGAATCTACGACTAGGTGAGATACTACGACCAGTAAGTGTTAAAAAAAACAAGCAGCATCAGACGCTATGACATATGAAATAGGGCAACCAGTGGTGTTTAACCCCTAAAATCTGACATTGTATCCTACCGAAAGCCGACCAAAGGGAAACCTTCGGTTGAAGTCGGTATACTGTTCATCGGCGAAATGGCCCTCAAGGGAGAAATAGCCAGAGCTTATGTTAAAAGAAAAATTCTTAACAATCCGCAGGCTGGCTTCCAATGTAGCGGCATGAAGAATGTAATAGGATTCATTTCCACTAATTGTAAAAAAAGCTCCCCCATTATAATCTCCCGAGACCAACAGCCTATTAAGTAGGCTTAGCTCGCCTCGATAACGATAACTAAACCCCGGACCATAGTTATAGTTCCGACTGGCACCATAAAGCAGATAAGGGTCTGGAACCGCAGCCAAAACAACCGCCCCTACCGCCAAGGTCATGTTCAATCGATTTTCCTTTTTATACCGAAATTCGGAGTTCCAGTTATAGTTGAGACTCTGCGCGCCGTAGAAAAAAGCGTCATTATTATAGAAGTCATAGTTTGCACTCAAATAGCCGTAGTGTTTCCCCCGCATCGTATTAAAAAACTTGTTCCCATACAATAAGGCATGCACATTAACGGCATTGATAAATGTACTGTCGCCTTTGCCAAATTCCAGATTCATATAGAATTGATCGAAAGGTCTTTTAATATCGTTTTCACCATTACTGTACCACAAACGCAACCGGCCAAAAGAACCATTTTTTCCTTTTTCCAAAATATCGCCATCCTTTGCGTCGAACCTACGGATTCCGATATTGACCTCCGTCCAGATGGTAGAAGAATCAATCGCATTATAGGCATCGGCTTTCCCCCATTTGCCGTCTAACAAGCGATTTAGTCCATTTACCGGATTAACGAAGAATGCACCGATTTCATTGGTTGTCCTCGATCTAGGATTACGGCTTCCGCGTCCTAAAATATTTCGGGCAATACGGTGCGTAATCTCTCCCAGAATAACACCACCATACGTTGTATTGACCAAATCATTAATGGAAGGGTGCTGTGTCTCTCCCGCCGTCTCCCAAATGTAGCTTCCCGCCAGGGTTGCCAAACTCGACTGATAAAAATTATATCCATTGCTCCGGAAAGCATTGAAATACAATTGCCCATGATAGGGATGGTCTATTTGATTGGTGGTAAACTGATTGTCGTCCCAATCCCAAGCCGAAATTCGCTGGTGACCGATAAAATTCTTAAACGAAATATAAGAATAAGGGTCTTTGGTGATAAAGCGGTTGAACGTAGCCGGAAAAGCCTGCGCTAAGAACCATTCCGTTCCTGCCCGCCAAAACTTTTTCTCCCGTTTTTCAAAACCTGCAAGCTTAAGTTGCAGGGTCGAATCTTGACCTGAATAAGTTGCAAAATGTTTATGTCGTACCGTATCAAACAATGGCGTTATAGTATCCAATCCAGATTGAAACCGAATAGATTGCGCATACCCCAGCACACACATAAATGACAAAATGACTATGAAAAAAAATTTTACTATCACTGCTGATAAGCATTGTTGATCAACAAAACTAAACATATCTAAATTGGTTCTGAAACAAATAAGTCGAAACTTTGTTATTTAAATGATAAATTTGTTGCATAACCAAATATAAAATTAGGCATGAAAAAGATTTTTGCATTTGTCCTTTCGTTTTTCCTAATCAGCTTTTCACTTTTCGCACAACAAACCGCAAACCTACAAGGTGTGTATTTAGCCAAGCAAGGTGATACCAACGTACTATGGCTGTTAGCTGACGGGTACTTTTCACAGGTACATTACAAAGACAAACAATATGTGGGTACTTTAGGAGGTCCCTATACGTATGACGGAAAAAACATGCAGTTGAAAATCGAATACAATGATGCAGATAGCGAAGCGGTCGGAAGTGAGAAAATGCTCCAGATTTCTAAAGAAGGCAACAACTTACGCTATGAGAGCCTGCTTTTTAGCAAACAACCTGCAAAAAAACAAGGTTTGGACGGCTTGTGGCATATCACTGGCCGAAAACAAGGTGACGATATAGTCAAAATACATCAAAGTGGTACTCGAAAAACCATTAAGCTACTGGTGGATGGTTATTTCCAATGGATGGCCATAGACCCCGGAGCAAAAACCTTCTCCGGTACAGGAGGAGGACATTATTCCTTCAAGGATGGAAAATATTCAGAGCATATTCAGTTCTTTTCACGGGATAATTCGCGTGTAGGTGCGCATCTCACTTTTGATGGCAAACTTGAAAATGGCGAATGGCACCACAGTGGACTGAGTTCCAAAGGTGATCCTATTTACGAAATTTGGAGCAAGGTTAAATGAGATTCTAAAAAGTCGCTTTGATAGAAGGGCTCACACTGTCCTTAGAGTTCCGGAGGGTCTCTAAGGACTAATTAATAATCTTTGAGTCTCCGACTCGATTTATAAAAAATCTATTTCTATCAATCCCTTTCCTCCTGTATAATAATCAATTGCTGATGAATAAAGATAGTCCTCTTCTTTTCTTACGATACCTGCTCTAACGGGATTTTCATGCAAATATTTCATTATTGAACCAAGAATAGTATTTGTCTCACACTGAATTGGATGATTGTTTTGTTGCCAAAACTGAAATTCTTTATTTCTATTGTTTTGCTCTCCTGCCTTTTTAAATATCCATAACATCCAATCTCTTCGACTTTCTCTTATGTTTGCAGCTATCGCTTTTGTAATTGTTGCAGAAGTATATTTTTTGAAATCTCGCAATATGTCAGACAGCTGATATGGTTCAATAGCGGAAAGGATAAGATGAACATGATTACTCATGATACACCATGCATGTATTCTTAACCCTACCCGTTGTGCATTATAAGCTCTATTTTGTCATCCTGACGATAGGAAGGATCTAAAAATCATATCTTAACAAGACTTTAGATGCTTCGGCAAGCCTCAGCATAACAATAAAGGCACTTCTGTATCAAAATGCACAACGGGTTAACCCTTTATTTTTTTACAGAATTTTAAACTTTCGACCACAACATCAGCATATTCCTTTCTAGTAAACACATCAATCCATTGAATCACTGCAAATGTGATAAAATGTACAGCGTATTGGTCTCTTATAGAATAACCTCTATCACTCATGAAGCTAATTTAACACAAAGAATCGGTATGTTGAGCCTCTGACTCGATTTACAAATACTACTTCTGGAGTCAGAGACTCCTTTTTATTGTAAAACCCTTAGTGCGCTTCGCTAACACTAAGGACAGTGGAGTAAGCCGTGCGCTTTTTAAAAGACTATCCAAATAAATCTGAACTCAAATAACGGTCACCTCTATCGCAAGCAATAAAAACAATAAGGCCTTCCTCTATTTCATTTGCCACTTGAAGCGCAGCATGGAAAGCACCACCTGTACTCATTCCGGCGAATATCCCTTCTTTTCGGACCAATTCTCTCGTCCGCAAAGTAGCATCCTTCTGTGAAATATCGATTACCCTATCCACACGCGAGGCATCAAAAATTTTCGGCAGATAAGCTTCAGGCCATCTACGGATACCCGGAATACTGGATTCTTCCGTTGGTTGGCAACCTACAATCTGGATAGCAGGATTCATTTCTTTAAAATACATCGAACAGCCCATAATCGTTCCGGTCGTCCCCATCGCACTGACAAAATGGGTAATCGCTCCATTCGTATCGCGCCAAATCTCAGGTCCGGTCGTCTTGATATGCGCTTTGTAATTATCGGGATTGGCAAACTGGTTCAAAATGAAATATTCGCCTGTAGCCGCTTTTTCTTCGGCATAGTCACGGCAGATTTCCATGTTATCCAACAAGGTCACTTTTGCGCCATAAGCTTCCATCGTCAAGGTACGCTCACGGGTAGATGTATTTGGCATGACCAATTCCAATTCCAAGCCATACAGCCCTGCGATCATGGCAAGAGCAATGCCCGTATTCCCGGAAGTGGCTTCGATCAACTTCGTATCCTTGCTGATCTCTCCTCTTTCCAAAGCCGAACGAATCATGTTCAACGCCGCACGGTCCTTGACAGAACCTGCCGGATTATTCCCCTCCAGTTTCGCAAAAATTTTCACTTTGGGATTGGTATGGAAACGGGTGATTTCCACTAAGGGGGTATTACCTATGGTATATATTAAGCCTTTCATTTTATCTTATAGGTTAATTATTGAATCGGTAAAACGATGAGATAGTTAAACAATCAAATCCTGTCGTATACAAATTTAGTGGTGGGTTGATGGTAAACCGTTGTATAAGGTTCGACACTGGATGTCAGCCAGACATTACCGCCAATAACCGAATGGTGACCAATGATCGTCTGTCCTCCCAAAATGGTCGCTCCGGCATAGATGATCACATGGTCTTCGATAATAGGATGACGTTGCGTATTCGCCATGTTTTTTTCCACGCTCAATGCCCCCAATGTAACACCTTGGTACAATTTCACGTGATTGCCAATGATACAGGTCTCTCCGATGACCAACCCCGTGCCGTGGTCTATATACAAATATTCCCCTATCCGCGCACCGGGATGAATGTCAATGCCCGTCTTGGAGTGCGCGTGTTCCGTCAGAATTCGCGGTATTAACGGCACCTTGGATTGCCACAACTGGTGCGCAATCCGGTATATGCATATCGCGGTAAATCCCGGATAGGTGCGAATGACTTCACGGATGCTTTTGGCGGCAGGGTCACCATTCATAATGGCCTGTGCGTCCGTCAGCATAATGTTGTAAATAGACGGCAAAGCCAAGAAAAATTCCTGTGCAATCAAGGCATTATTGCATTGTGAACAGGCTTTGGTTTTTTCCAGCAATTCCAACAACTCTGCCTCTGAATGCTGAAATGCTTCACGTACCTCATCCACACTATTAAAGCTCAGTGAATTTCGTTCCGGAAAAAGCAGATATAGCAAGTTCATAGCCCAACTTGCTATACGCTTGTTGCTGGGCATGTCCTGCACTTCCATCTGCTTCCGGTAAATATTTTGATAAAATTCTTCCATGGTTAATATACCTTACAAACCTAATCAAAGGTAAGATTAGATTTTAAAAATCCACTACTTCTATAGGACTAATTTTTCAAATAACTCCTGATGGGTTTTTGCCGCATCGATACACATACCGGGGTGTACAACCGAGCATTGGATAAGTGTACTGCGTTTAGCCGTCAGCCATCGAAAACGCTCGGCCTGTTCCAATGCAGCCAACTGACCCGCCGTTTTGTCTCCCGCACATATCCGTTGAAAAGAATCCAAATGTTTCGCAATCAATTCCAAATCAACTTCGGTAAAAATGGCTTTACACTTCTGCTCATCCACGAACACTTTAACCGCTGCATACCGTTGCTTTTTGCAGTACAGCGCCACGCCTACATTGACAAACTCTTCCCGCTCCACGCAAGGTATCAAGCGGATAACAGCATATTCATATACGGTTCTTTCGTTCATGTTCGATCTGCTTTATAAAGTTTGCCGACTGTATCACCCGTTTCAACAAAAAGGCCGCATAAACGTCCCTCGCTTGCCCTGCACTTAGTCCCCGAACCTCGTCGACCAGCCATTCATCCGGAATGACCGATAAGACATTGCGTATGTTTTCCTCGGTAAAAATAGGCTTGTACTGTTCATCGATTTCCTGCACCATCGTTGCATACGGCAGCAGTACATGATCTTTTATCTGCACAAAAGACTTTTCGGCCTGTTCTTCCCAATTATCCCACGTGTGGTGGAAATACAAAGATGCTCCATGGTCGATAAGCCACAGTTCGCGATGCCATATGAGCATATTGGTGTTGCGCACCGTCCTGTCTACATTCATCAACAGGGCATCCAACCATACAATTTTAGACGCTTCCCCGGCCGAAATACGATCTACATTGGCATCAAAAGTAATCGCGCCGTTCAAAAAATGTACACCTAAATTTTTCCCAACAGAAAATTTCAGCAAATCCTGTATTTCCTCATCCGGTTCCGTGCGGGCAAACGATTCATCCAATTCAGCAAATACCATTTCGGGCATGCGCAATCCCAGAAAACGAGCCAACTCACCACCGATCAGCTCAGCAATGAGGGCTTTTCTTCCCTGTCCTGCGCCCCTGAATTTGATGACATAACTAAACCCATCATCCGCATCCACCAAAGCCGGCAACGAACCGCCCTCTCGGAAAGGCTGCACATAGCGGATGATGTTGACATCTCTTATTTCCGGTTTAAAAAATTTCATATATTCCAAAAATAGTCATTATTCTCACGTATTCTCCAAATTGTACGCAATTGTGACTTAACCAAGTAACATTTTCTGCCTATATTTGTAATATCCTAAACGGAGAACACAAAAATTAAATATGGACACAACGACGGCGTACAACAGCGTTATCACTTATTGCAAAGACCTCTTTTTAAAAAAGACCAAAGATTATGGTACGGCCTGGCGCATTATGCGCCCTTCTTCCATCACCGACCAAATCTACATCAAGGCACAACGTATTCGCACGCTGGAGGTAAAAAAAGTGTCCAAGGTGGGCGAAGGGATTTTGGAAGAATATGTAGGCATCGTCAATTACTGCGTTATCGCCATGATGCAGCTGGAACTTTCAGAAGGATCGGACGAGAATTTGGATTACGAAACCGTAAACAAGCTCTATACGGAAAAAGTCAACGAAACGCGTGATCTGATGTTTGCCAAGAACCACGACTATGGTGAGGCCTGGCGTGATATGCGCATTTCGTCATTGACCGATCTCATCTTGATGAAATTACACCGGGTGAAACAAATTGAAGACAACGACGGGCAGACATTGGTATCAGAAGGATTGAAAGCCAACTATCAGGACATGCTGAATTACGCCGTTTTTGCATTGATTAAGTTAGGACTAGCGGAGAAAGAATAAGCACATGGAAACGAACTTTACCCCTTATCGAAACAAAACACAACCCATAGATGTCGTTTTGCTTGCTTGCAGGCTCTTTGTGGGTATTTTATTTATCTTTTCGGGACTGATCAAAGCGAACGATCCTACCGGCTTCGGCTACAAGCTACAAGAGTATTTTCACGTTTTTAAAATAGATTTCCTGAACGATTACAGCACTTGGATAGCTGTTGCCATCTGCGGTCTCGAAATCGTGTTAGGCGCTTTTCTATTGCTTGGTTTTTACGGTAGAAGGGTCGCTTGGGGATTATTGCTCCTGATTATTTTCTTCACTTTTCTCACGTTTTATTCAGCCTTTTTTGAGGTGGTTACTTCCTGTGGATGTTTTGGCGACGCCATCCCGTTGACGCCATGGCAATCCTTCCTTAAAGATCTGGTATTGCTGGCTTTGATATTGGTCATTTTCAAATACAAGGACAACATCAAACCGGTGATATCTAAAAAATCCAATAAAAGTTGGACAACCGCACTGGTTATCCTATTGTCTTTTGGCATCGGTATCTATACCGTATATTTTCTACCATTTATTGACTTTTTACCTTATAAAGAGGGAAAGCATATTCCTTCACAGATGGCCTTGCCGGAAGGTGAAGAAGGCGATGTCTATGAATTTATCTATGAAATAAAAAACAAAACCACAGGTAAAACCAAAAAAGTGACCGACAAGGAATATATGGCCGGGATTTGGGAAGACGATAATTGGGAGGTTATTGGTGACCCAACTTCGCGTTTGGTGAAAAAGGGGTATCAAATCCCGATTACCGATCTGTCTATCAGCGATGCCGACGGTAATGATGTAACACAGGAAATCATCACCAATCCATACTATAACTTTATTGTGGTCAGCACCTATGTGGACAAGCTTTCGACAACCGATATCATAGCATTGGACAAAATCAACAGCACGATTAGGGATCTTGCTACGGAATACAATCTTCGCGCTGTGCTACTGACATCCAGCGCGGCAACGGAAGCCAGCTATTTGAATGACGAAATGGATTTGGTATTGGAAACATTCTATGCAGATGCCGTTCCGTTAAAAAGTATGGTACGCTCTAATCCGGGTGTATTGCTCATGCAGAATGGCACGGTCGTCAAGAAATGGTCGAAACTGACTTTCCCAAGCAAAGAAGAAATAGAAAAATTGTATTTACAAAAATAGCCAACCCGTCACGTCTTACTTAGAAAATGAACAAACCCATCTTTTTAATCGGATTCATGGGCAGCGGCAAAACCACTTGGGGAAGAAAATTGGCCAACCATCTGAACAAGAAGTTTATTGATCTCGACCACGTTCTAGTTGATAAAATAGGCATGTCGATTCCAGAATACTTTCAGCAATTTGGAGAGTATAAATTTCGAGAGCTGGAAAGCCAAACTTTAAAGGAGATACAAGACGACAATTCGGTTATTTCTACGGGAGGGGGTAGTCCGTGCTATTTCGACAACCTCCAGTGGATCAAGGAACGAGGTATTGTTCTTTATCTTTACCTTACTCCCGGAGCTCTTTTCTCCCGACTGCAAAAATCGGATGTCAAGAAAAGGCCCGCCTTAAAAGGTCTAACCGGCGATCAATTACGGACTTTCATTGAAGAGAAATTAGCCGAAAGAGAACCTTTCTACAATCAAGCCCACATCAAAATCGATCAATTGAATACTTCATTGGAAGAAATTTGCGAACACATCGAAAACCATGCTCAACGTTAAAATTTATTCATACTTAGTCCTACTTGCATTCTTTTCCAGCTGCTTCAGGGGGAACAATAAAGCTACGGAGCTGGTTCATGTGCACAATCACAATCAAGTTTTTAATCTGGAAAGTGTCGAGGACCTGTATCAATTCCTCACCTATTCAGAGAAAAGAGTACCTTTGATAAGTGCCCATCGGGGTGGACCGGATGTAGGGTATCCAGAAAATGCTATCGAAACTTTCCAACGGGTAGCATATAAAACTCCGGCCATCATCGAATGCGACATTGCGCTCACCAAAGATTCTGTATTAGTACTGATGCACGACGAAACATTGCCCCGGACGACGACAGGAAAAGGAAAATTAAAAGATCATACATACGAGGAACTGCAAGAACTGTTTCTAAAGGATACGAAGGGAGAGCGCACACCTTACAAGATTCCTACTTTAGAGGAAACGTTGGCTTGGGGCATAGGCAAAGTCATCTTTACGCTCGACGTCAAACGAAACGTTCCCTATCAATTGGTGATCGATGCCATTCGCAAAACCAAGGCAGAGGCTTATGCCATCATCATTACGTACAGTGCAGATCAGGCAACAGTGGTACATAATCTCGCTCCAGATTTAATGATTTCTGCCTCCATCCGAAGTGCCGAAGATCTTGTTCGGCTCAATGACAATGATATCCCCGACACGAGGATCGTTGCGTTTGTAGGTACCGCGCAACCAGATAAGGCGTTAACAGATTTCCTCCATCAGCACGGCATTCTTTGTATTTTGGGTACAATGGGCAACTTAGATCAGCAGGCAAAAGAAAGAGGCGAACAGATGTATGCCACCTATATCGAAAATGGTGCTGACATTTTGAGTACAGACAGACCATTGCAGACATCCAAAGCATTGGATTATTATATCAAAAAGAGGAATTTATCGTCACCATACATTAATTAATGCAATATTGGTTGTGCACGGTTGAAGCTGATTCCATTTTTTACACCGTTTGTCGGCTTCTTGAAGAGCATTTTTTAATTTTTACTTTTTAACCGAGCTTTAGCGAGCTCATCGAAGATAATTTGCAACATGTCTATAAAAGTAAATAATCTCCATAAGGCATACGGTCAGCAAAAGGCGGTAAACCAAATTTCTTTTGCCATAACCCCAGGCAATATCGTTGGTTTTTTAGGGCCAAATGGAGCCGGAAAATCAACAACCATGAAGATATTAGCCGGATTGATTCCGGCCGATAGCGGTGAGGCTTTTATACAGGAGCTGAGTGTTCGGGAACATCCGTTAGCTATTAAGAAAACACTGGGATTTCTGCCTGAAAACAATCCCCTTTATATGGACATGTATGTTAGGGAGATTTTACGTTTTGAAGCCGACACACATGGCATCAAACATCCTCAAAAACGTATCGAAGAAGTGATTGCGCAAACTGGTCTGGGAAGCGAACAACACAAAAAAGTTCATCAGCTTTCCAAAGGCTATAAACAGCGGCTCGGATTGGCTATGTGCATCATTCACGATCCGCAAGTCTTGATTTTGGACGAACCCACTTCCGGATTGGATCCTAACCAAATTTTGGAAATCAGGGCTTTGATAAAGAATCTGGGCAAGAAAAAAACAGTCCTCATCTCTACCCATATCATGCAAGAAGTGGAAGCCATCTGCGATGAGGTAATTATTCTTCACAAAGGTGTTCTTAAAGCTCATTTCACGATAAAAGATATGCCACACCAATATCCTGGCCAATCGCTAGAAGACATTTTTGTAGCATTGACAAAATGATAATACAAAACTTTTTTCCGACTTAGCTGTTCTTTTTTAAAACAGTTTTGCATATGAAATACGCATGTTTCCAAAAAACAAAAACGCATGAGTATTCAATACCTGTTCGTATACACGCATATGCGCATTGAAAAAATAAATAATACACATTATGAAAAAAGGAATATTATTTTTTGTGCTTTTAGGTGGCTTTAGCCTTGGATTGCACGCACAATCCATCGAAACGAGGCCTCAAGCGTCTGCAGACGTAGGACTAACGCCTATAAAAAAGGGTAATTGGATGGTCGGCGGATCGGTTGGAAATATCGGATATAGTTTTGAGGGAAAAGCCTTTAACGTCCAAGTACAACCCCGCGCCGGTTATTTCATCACGGACGGATTAGCATTAGGAGCACAGGCCACATTAGGCTTCAAAGCCGTGAAAGACGTGGATAATGAATGGAATTACGGGATTGCTCCTTTCGTTCGTTATTATTTTCCTGGCGGGGCAACTGCTTCCAGCCGCTTCTTCACCCAAGGTGACATCGGCATTGCAGGAGGTTCTGCAGGCGATGCCGTTTCTTTGGCATTAGGTGCTAATATCGGCTATGCCCATTTTATTACGCAGACCGTGGCATTAGAAGCGATGTTGGGTTACAACTATACTAAAGCTAACGTTAACATAGGCGATAAGGCCACAGGCTTAGGCGTAGGTGTTGGTTTCCAAATTTATTTGCCGGGAAAAAGATAAAAGAAATCGCTTTATGACAATTTTTAAAAGAGAAGGTGTTTTCCGCGAGGGAAAGCACCTTCTTGTTTTACAGCCGTCAAATTCCTATTTTCGAGCAGATAAAATCGATTGAAAATTGTTGAACATCTATAAAAAAGAAATCACAGGCTATTTTAACTCGCTGATTGGCTATTTGGCCATCGCCCTATTTTTGTTATTATCTGGCTTAGTGCTGTGGGTATTTCCCGACACGTCCATTTTAGATGCCGGCTATGCCACATTGGAAGGTTTTTTCTCCCTTGCACCCTATTTGCTTCTTTTTTTAATTCCGGCCATCGCCATGCGTTCCATCGCCGGTGAGAAAGCCGATGGAACGTATGACCTGCTCTTAAGCAGACCCAACACGCTCCAAAATATCGTATTGGGAAAATATTTCGGGATCCTAACCATTGGGCTCTTAGCCATATTACCGACGACAGTATACGCTATTTCGCTGTATTTTTTGGCTTATCCACAGGGGAACCTGGACATCGGCGCTACCATAGGTTCGTACCTCGGCCTCCTGTTTCTGATGTGTGTCTATGCCGCCATCGGTATTTTTTGTTCCGCATTGACCAAAAATCCTATTGTGGCGTTCCTTTTAGCCGTGTTTGCCTGCTTTATTGCCTATTATGGTCTTGAGGCCGGAAGCTTGCTCTCCATTTTTAGTGGAATCGAAGATTCGATTAAGAATTTGGGTATTCAGGACCACTATTACAGCATTAGCCGTGGTGTCCTTACTGCTAAAGATGTGGTCTACTTCATTTCGCTCTCCTTGCTGTTCCTTATTTTCACCATAGGGCATTTAGGACGTTTTTTTCGGAAAAGAAAGAAAACTTTTTCGGCGTATGGTGTGGCCATCCTCCTCTTTTTCCTGCTCAATAGCGTTGCCTTTACCAACCTTTTTGGAAGACTGGACTTGACCGAGGACAAGCGCTTTACACTAACAGGCACCTCGAAAGAACTTGTGCGAAATCTTTCCGAAAACATTTACATCACGATATTCTTGGATGGAGACCTGCCTAGCGGGTTTGAACGCTTAAAAAGAGCCTCCATCGATATGGCAAACGACTTGAAAGCACAGTCAAAGGGAAACATCAAGTTTACCGTCATCGATCCGTTGGCCGGAAGCCAAAGCGAGCAACAGGATTTTACCCAAGCACTGATCGAACGCGGCGTTTTCCCGACAAACCTCAGTGTGAAAACAGATGCAGGCTTGACACAGAAGCTCATTTTTCCGAGTGCCATTGTCAGTACCGAGGAGCAGGAAATCGTGGTGAATCTATTGCACCAAAAAACAGGTGCAACACCGGAAGAATCCTTAAACAATTCCATTCAAAATCTGGAATATGCTTTTGTATCGGCCATCGGAAAGGTCACCCAACAACAAACAGCTTTTATCGGATTTACAGAAGGACATGGCGAACCATCGGACTTGGAATTGTACGACGCCATGCACAGCATTATGGCAGGCAATCAGGTAGGACGGGTCAACCTGGATTCCGTCACTTACGAATCGCTGCAACAGCTCAGCGTCTTGTTCGTGGTGAAGCCTACTAAAGCTTTTTCAGAAAGCGACAAATATAAAATAGACTATTTCGTACGCAACGGTGGCCGTGTGGTGTGGGCCATAGACCAAATTGATGCTAGTTTGGACAATCTAAGGCAAACCGGAAGCCAACCGCTCATTGGACGACAGCTCAATTTGGACGATTTGTTCTTCCTCTACGGATTTCGATTGAACTACAATTTATTGGCAGATCTTAATTGCGGACAAATTCCATTGTCAGTGGGTAATATGGGAGGGCAATCACAAATAGAATTAGTGCCTTGGTATTTCTTTCCCATCTTGATGCCCACCAGCCAAAACCCGATCGTCAAAGACCTGGACGGTATCCGCACAGAATTTATCGGCACGATTGACACCATTGAAACACCTCAAATCCGCAAAGAAATACTGCTCAGCTCCTCTCCTTTCTCAAGGACAATCTCTACCCCTACTCCCATTTCGCTGCAAATGGTGGAAGAAACACCGGACCCAGCACAATTCAAGACTAAACCACAACCGGTGGCCTTATTACTGTCGGGCAAGTTTCCTTATATCTTCCAAAATAGGCCTGCACCTCAAGGTATACAAGAGGCTATGGATCTGACATCGGTGAGCAACGAAGCCAAAATGCTGGTATTTGCCGATGGTGATTGGTTGATCAACCAAGTGAACAGCAAAGACCAATCGCCTTACCCCTTGGGATGGGACAGGTATACGGAGCAACAATTTGCAAACAAAACGCTCTTGCAGAACATCGTGGATTACTTGTTGCATGATGAAAAGATTATTGCCCTGAGAAATAGAGAAGTCAAGCTTCGTTTGCTCGACCAGGCAAAAGTCAAGGCAACAAAAACATCTTGGCAGGCCATCAATGTGGTTTTACCGCTGGCTCTGTTATTTCTTTTCGGCATTGTCCAACAGTTTTGGCGAAAGAAGAAGTATCAAATGAGGAATAAATGAGCAACATGCGGTTAATTGTATGTCTATACTGTTGCCTTGCATACGATGTCGTTTTCGCATGTGCTTTTGTCCTTTATACACATGAGATACTGACAAACGCCATATACAGTATACTGATGACATAGGTCCATGCATCACTACCAACTCTCTTTACATCAAAGAGCGTTAGGTACAGACGGGAGTGCTTTTCGTTTGTTTAAGACTGCAGTTACTGCACGCTACTGCGCAGTGTCAGGTAGACAGAAGGCACTTACAGGAAATCAAACAGCAATATCACAGCTACGGTCACTGTATACACCACGAAAGACGCAACCTTCAATATACAATTGCTACGTAACATGCTTGTAAAGAAATTATGTGCAAACTCAAACGATAATAAAGATTGTTTAAAGAAAACACACTTTATTGTGTACACTATGTGCCAGTCAACCCGCTTGACAGCAATCGCGTTTTTGCAGTTTGAGATTGCAAATATATCGTGTGTTTTTGTTATCATGAAGCTTGCCTTCCCCAAAATTTCCATATTGTATGGCAATATGAGAGATGACAATGGAAAAAAGTCTGTTGTGTTCGAAACAAAGACACCCGTCATCGCGACAAAGACACTTGACTTTGCTATAAAAGCATGTGACTGTACACGCATGTTACGTAGAAAAAGCAGGACAGCCGTATTACGGTATAATTATTCTTTGCTAAATAATCCGAAAAGGGTAAATAACGTGAGATTCGGGACAACAACTCTTTCAGCCAACTGCAAGGTGTTCTATTCAGAAGGCACACAACATAATTCAATGACTGACCACAGGTTACAAATCATTAATCCTTTCTTATAACTTTGTCGAAAAGCACCGAAAAGTTATTCCGGTGCTGATATACAATAATCGGCTCCATCCGATTCAACAAATTATTATCTCTTCATGCTACCCGTATCGGCCAAACGAAGATGCCAACTAAACGCCTCCTCTAATAGATGGGGGGTGTGCCCTCCCCTTTCGCACGCCCGGTCAAAATACGATTGCAGTTCTTCCCTAAAATCCGGATGTACACAGTTATCAATGATCTTCTGCGCACGCTCACGTGGCGCTAATCCACGCAAATCAGCTAACCCGACATCGGTTACCAAGATATCCACATCGTGCTCGGTATGATCCACATGCGATACCATGGGCAATACATGCGATATGGCATTGTTTTTAGATGCCGCTTGTGTCACGAAAATACTGAGGTATGCATTGCGGGCAAAATCTCCCGAACCGCCGATACCGTTCATGATTTTTGTCCCGGCAATATGGGTGGAGTTCACGTTACCGTAGATATCAAATTCAATTGCTGTATTAATGGCAATAACACCCAAACGGCGAATCAAGCCCGGCGTATTGGATATATTTTGTGGGCGCAATACGATTTTCTCTTTATATTGCTGCAAATTGTCGAACACGCGATTGTAGCACTCCTCCGAAACCGTGATGGAAGAAGCAGAAGCAAAAGAGAGCACGCCCGAATCAATCAGGTCAAAGGTACTGTCCTGCAACACTTCGGAAAACATGGTCAGATCATAAAAATTGCTGTTTTTAAAACCTGTCAACACAGCATTGGCCACCTTTCCTATCCCAGCCTGAATGGGGAGCAAACGGTCGGTCAAATGCCCTAACTGTACTTCGCTTTCGAAAAAATCCAAAATGTGCTTTGCAATGGCCGAAGTTTTTGCATCTGGTTCAGCGATATCTGCAGGGCTGTCTTTCTTATCTGTAAACACAATTCCAACAATTCTGTCCGGATCAACGGGAATGGTCCTGCGACCGATCTTATTCCAAGGGGCCACAATCGGAATGACATTTCGGTGTGGATAGTTCTCCGCTTTGTAAATATCATGTATACCATAAACCTCCATCGGAATTGCCGTATTGATTTCGATAATCACTTTCTCGGCCAATTCGGCAAAAGTCGCTGAATTTCCGACAGAAGTGGTCGGCACCAAGCTTCCGTCACGATCAATAAATGCGACCTCAATGACCGCAATATCTACCGGTGGAAGGTTCTTGTTATGCAACAATTCCGCACTTTCGCTTAAATGCTGATCAATAAAAAGGACTTCACCCGCATTAATCTTGTTGCGCAATGTCCTATCCACTTGAAAAGGCATACGTTTTTTCAAAGCCCCGGCTTCTGCCAACTTTCCATCGGTATCATGCCCTAGCGATGCACCTGTCATCAATGTGATTTTCAACGGCTCAATTTTGGCCCTTTCAGCCAATGCAGGCAACACAACCTTACTATCTCCTGCCTTCGTAAATCCACTGGCACCCACTACCATATCATTTTCAAAGAACTGCACAGCTTCTTCCGCTGTCATCACTTTGTCTTTGAGTTTTTCTAGCTTAATTCGTTCGTAAGACATACTTTCTAATATTCCCTAAAATTTGACTATAACACCTGTTGTTTTATGATAACTTTTTACTGTTGTCGACATAAAAATATGGAAAAAACCTAAACGAAAGTCAGGAAAATAACCATTGAAATGTCAAACAACATACCTTCCGATTCTCTACCACCCGTATAGCGTTCGTCTCATCACTTCTCCTTTCAACATGCCAAAGATGGTTTAAATAACTATAAGTAAAAATGATTTATATACATGAAAAAAGAGACTTTTGTCCTATTTTCCCTTCTTTTGATTATAGATTCGTTTTTATCATACAGGGATTTCGCCTTTAACTTTTTGCATCTGTTTTGTCATGATTTTGATCAGCCCCACTGTCCCGCACTTGACCCTGATCGAGATCGTTTCGTTTGCTTTGCCGCAAAAATACACGCCAAAACAAACGGATTTGTTACCTTTTCGCCTCGGGTTACCACCCGAGGCTACAAATATTTAACACCTACGGCGTATTAATTCTTAAAAGCGAAATCCCTGTTTTATCATATGGCTTTTTGGTTATCTCGTTAAAAAACAGCAAATTTATACTTTCAACCAGCAGGTGATGGACAACAGCTTGTACGTAGACAGATATTACATGACAGAGGTAGATGCCCATGCAGACAGCATCTATTGCCATCATGCCATGATGGGCGAGCATGTCATTATGGAACATAGTCATCGAAAAGGCCAGTTTCTATACACCGAGGGTGGCATTGTCTTCCTCCGAACAGAGGAAAAATCCTATTTTTTGCCAGCAAGACATTACATCTGGATTCCGCCGGGAATAAAACACAGCATCCACCCAAGCAGTCCCGAGGTTACCATGCGCAACCTTTATTTTCCCAAATTTGATACAGATACGGCCTTTTATAATAAAGTAAACATCTACCCTGTTAATGATCTCTTGATAGAGCTTATCATGTTTACCAATCGATGGAATGGAAATATATTCCCTTCAGACGGATCAAAATATATCATTGCCAAGGCTTTTAAAATGATTCTGCCCGAGTTGTCCCAGACAGAATTACCTCTTGCATTGCCCTATCCCAAGCATGAAAAGCTGAAAGATATTGTCCAATTTTTGGAAAGCAACATGGAACAGAATATTCATTCAAAAAACCTCGCCCAAACATTTGATATGAGTGAACGCACGCTGGCGCGCCTGTTTCAAAAAGAACTAAACATGTCCTTTATACAGTATTATACCATATTACGCATGCTGACAGCTTTAAAACTGCTACTAGACGACAAGATAAGCATCAACGAGGTGGCGTTCCGCGTAGGTTATAGTAGTCTACCCACGTTCAGCAATACCTTCTATAAGATGATTGGTGTGCGACCGAGCGACTATGTGAAAAACAAGAATTTATTATTATAACTTAAAGAAAATATATGAATTTTAAATTTTTAGTGCCTATTGTGGCCGGTATGTTGCTCCTCAATTGTGCCGGCACCTCGTCAAAAACAGAAGATATACCAACAGCCATTCAATTGTTTAATGGTAAAGACATTCAAGATTGGACGCCAAAAATCAGGCTACACGAAGTGGGCGACAACTATGCCAATACCTTTCGGGTAGAAGATGGACTTTTAAAGGTCCGCTATGATGGTTACGATGAATTCAACCAACAATACGGCCATATAGGCTATAACACACCCTATAGTTATTATGTGTTACGGGTAGAGTACCGATTTGTCGACGAACAGGCAAAAGGTGGTGAAGGTTGGGCTTGGCGCAATAGTGGTGCCATGTTGCACGGACAAGATCCCAAGACCATGCTGAAAGACCAAGACTTCCCGATTTCCATTGAAGGACAATTTTTAGGGGGCAACGGAAAAGATGAGCGTACAACCTCCAACCTGTGTACACCTGGCACAAATGTGATCATGAATGACAAACTCTTCACACCGCACTGTGTGAGCTCTACTTCCAAAACGTATCATGGAGACCAATGGGTGACCGCAGAATTTGTCGTTTTGGGCGATTCGGTCATGAAACACATCTTGGATGATAAGGTTGTTTTGGAGTACTACAAACCACAAATCGGTGGTGGCAACGTCGAAAACTACGATCCGGCACAAAAAACCGATGGCAAATTGTTAGAACAAGGTTATATTTATTTACAAAGTGAAAGCCATCCCATCGATTTCCGAAAAGTGGAACTTTATGATCTGGCACCTTATAAAGGCGACAAAACAAAATTAGAAGAAGTAATTCAGAAGGTTTTGAAGAGATAATCTATGCAGATTTCAGTGCTTAAAAAGCCATTAAGTTTCGACTTTGCTCAACATGATGGCTTTTTAAGCGTCCTTTCTTTTTTATTTCTTAGCAAAAGAATTGATCAGTGAGCCATCCTCTTTTTTAAGTTCTACAGACAGCTTCTTACCTGAAGACACCACCTCTACAAATGTCCGCCCGCCTTCTCTCGGTCCACCACCGATAACCACATAATAATTATGTTCAGCATCTGGTGGATGAAAGGCAAATTTATGGGTATGGCCAGAAATCAATGCATCTATCTTATTTTTTTGCAGGATATCATGAAAACAGGCCCGGTTGTGTGCCGTGCCGTGCCATTCGTCCGAATGCAGGAAAGGTATATGGTTGACTACAATAGTATGCTTGGCTTTTTTCCGTTCCTTTGAACGTATTACCTCTTGTAGCCACTCTCGTTGCTCCAATCTATACTGATCGTAATCGACAGTGCCTGCATACACCTCGTGAGTATCAGGTTTATCTTCTCCCCCGTCCAATATGATCCAAAACACATCTCCCAAAGTAAAAGCCTGATAATATTTGTGATCAGGATAATCGAAATAACGTTTGTAATCACGGGCAAAAGACCCGCGTGTTTCATGGTTGCCACGCACCATTACAAAGGGTGTTTGTGCCGCAAACAATGTCGAGACCGGTTGCAACAATTTATCTGTCAAGTCACTTTGCTTGGTCACATAGTGGAACATGTCTCCATTCAGAATAACAAGATCTTTCCTGGCTAAAACACTCTTATTGTATAATAAAGAATAGCTGGCCACATTTTCATGTATATCGTTCAGTATCAATACCCGGTTTTCAGATGCACCATTCAACGGAAGCGCTGTACTAATGATCTCCGAACCAATTGATTCGCCATATTCAATCTTATAGGGGTCGAATTTGGTTACTTCTTTTGCCTTGACACGATAACGTAGGTTTTGGTCTTCATGTGGCACCTTAAATTTAAAAAGCGTGGCATTGGCATTTCGCATACCATCTTCCACTTGATAATAAACCTGTTTTATATTATCGCCTCCATCGAGTATTTCCACCCAAGCCAAACAAGGCCTGTTAAGCACACAACAAATCGTCACCGTGTCTTTCGTAAAATTTTGGAGATAAGGAGTGGCACTGAACCCAAAGGACGTTACTTGCTCATCGGGTAGAACGGCATCTACATTTTTTACGAGAGAGGCTCCACCGATCAATCCTACACTTTTTAGAAAAAATCGTCTATTTAATTTCATGATTTAGGAGATTAAATGAACTGATTGACATATTTTGTTTTTCAGCATGAAGCTGTAAAGTTAGCTTTTTTATCCTTTTGCAGCCGATTTCCAAGCAAAATAAGATCAATAGCGATGTAAAAATTTGTTGACAAAATTATGTTTTACTACCCGTTGTGCATTTTGATACAGAAGTGCCTCTATTCATGCTGAGGCTTGCCGAAGCATCTAAAGTCTTGTTAAGATATGATTTTTAGATCCTTCACTACGTTCAGGATGACAAAATAGCGCTTATAATGCACAACGGGTGTTTTACTATACCACTCTAACCAAGAGACCTTTTAAATACTCACCTTCAGGAAAAGAAGCCCGAATAGGATGATCCTCCGGTTGAGAAAATTGACGGATGAACTGTATTTCTTTTCCGGCATCCAACGCTGCCCAAGCGATCACCTGTTTAAAGGTATCAACATCCATCGCCCCTGAACAAGAAAAAGTAGCCAACAGACCGCCACTTTCCAATAACAGTAGTCCTCGTCGATTTAAATCCTTATATGCTCGCAAGGCCTTTTCCAATGCAGACCGTGATGGCGCATATTTCGGCGGATCCAATATAATAACATCAAATTTCTCAGCCTGTTCACCCAATTGACGCAGATATTTATTGACATCAGATTGTACGGCGACATATTTGGCGACATCAAAGTGGTTTAAGCCGATATTTCGTTTCAAGGTGTCCAAAGCCAATGCCGAACTGTCTACGGAAACAACTGAAGACGCGCCTTCACGCAAAGCGTTTAAGGTAAACCCACCTGAATAACAGAAACAGTCAAGCACCCGTTTTCCACGGGTATATTGCGCAGTTAAAAATCGGTTTTCTCGCTGATCGCAATAAAAACCAGATTTTTGTCCCTCCACGATGTTGATTTGATAATGTATCCCATTTTCGATGACATCCACAAAGTCCGGTGGTATTTGACCATACAACAATCCATTAGCATTTGTTAATCCTTCATGCGCTCTCGATTTCAGATCGCTACGTTCATATATGCCTTTGGGTTGTAGCAGTTGCACAAGTTCATCGATGATAATCGGTTTCACAGCTTCTATTCCCGATGCATGCACTTGCATGGATATGAAATCACCATACTTGTCGACAATGAGCCCCGGGAGAAAATCAGCCTCGGCAAACACCAAACGTACAGCGTTGTTTTGGGAATGGAGTAGATGTGATCGCCTTTCTACGGCACGCCGCACGCGGTCACGCCACCAGGCGTCATTGATGGATCGTGCCGAATCCCATTCCAGCAACCGAACGGCTACGCGCGACGAATTATTGTAAACTCCATAGGCTATAAACGCTCGATCGATATTAAAAACCTGGACCACCGACCCATTGTCCGGTCTTCCGTCCATATCTTTTATCGCTCCGGAGAAAACCCAAGGGTGCAGTTGCCAGGCTGCCTTATCCTTACCTTTGTGTAAGACTATTTTGTTCATGGTTACAAAAATAAGCTTTTTAGCGGAGTATGTATTGCTACCGTCGAACGAGTATTTTATCGGTTAAATGAAGGTGATTCAGGAGAATATAGAACAAGAGATATAAATGCTACAACCGATTCATAATCTTATCGATGCTATTGGAAAAATCGGCAAGCGCCTCTCGCTCCCTGCGTATAAAATCATTGTCCTCCAAGCGACCAACCACATCTTCCATTTCCTCATATGAACCATACACCATTTGCTTAAAAGGATTTTGATAGTCCTTAGCCCTTGACTGGTATATTTCCGAAAAAATCCACTCTCGGGTTGCCTTGGCTTCCAAAAGGATTTCTTTCACGAACAGCTTATCCCAAGAAGAGGGCGACGTTCCTGTAATTTCTGCTAATGATGCCATGGCATGGATGAACTTTTCATCTTCATAATGGTGACTCCAAGAATGGTACACCTCATGTACTTCATCCCAAGATTGTATTTGCCCCTCTTTTATATGGTCTAATAAACTTTCTACTTTATCTTTCCGAACCAATTGACCGCCTATGTTTTCAAAAAGAAAACGTTCAATGCGTCGGTCCTTTAAAAAAGACATCAAATCATCATATGCATACGTATTAAAATGGGATACAAGTTGCAACACCGCATAATAACGTATCATTCGACTATAAATCTGGTATGATTCGCGAGGTTTCACCAGTACAACTTTACGCTTAGAAAATTCCACATTTTCCAACAAAACATCCTTATTGGCCAACGATTGGTCAGCATGCAACAAGGTCTTACCCAGTACTCTTTGTTCGTTTTCCGTAAGCCCTTCTCCAAAAGCTTTACCTACAGCCATCTCAATTTCAAACAATCCCTGAAACATCTCGTTGACGGTGTCAGGCGCCAATATATCATACTCAATATATTGATTCTTGAATTTCCGCTTGTCGCGAGCCATAAACTTCGATGTATTCCGCATTAGCGCATACATATTGTACATGAACCAATAAGCTGGCAATACAATCAAACGATTGGTGTTTACCTCGTTGCTCACCAAACAGAACGGAAACTTGATGTCTAGCTCATGCAAAAAATCACCTTTTACGATAAGGCTATAAGAAGCAAATCGCGAATTATGTTTAAGACTAACACACAGTCCCGGCCAAAAGCCCCTGCCGGCCACAATCTCGCCATCGGCGGCTCTAGAGTTATGGTTTGAACCGACGGTGGCACCTGCTGCCATATTGCTCTGCCCCTTCACCAATGCCGCACATAAAAAAGAATTGTTATGGTGCTGCTCATGTGCCGGAAAAATCAGGGAATTGAGCACTTCGCAACAGGAAATAGTAGAATTATCACCCAAAAAGGAATTGATCAGCCGCGCACCATATTTCAATTGGGAAAAGGAGGACAAGATAAAACGAACAGCCTTTACCCCGTAAAAAATCCGACAGCCATAGCCAATGATACCATTGACCAGCTCACAGCCCTCCCCTATCTGCGTAAAGCAATCTTCGGCAGAGTTGATGGTCAAGTTTTTCAGTTTGTTGACCCCTTTTATATAGGCATGCGAACCAATCTTCACGTCCTTGATGGTGTGCGTGTTTTTAATCACGCAACTGTCGCCAATTGTACTGTAAAAACCACGCTGGTCTGAATGCGGGTTTTCCGTTATCACTTTAAAGCGTTCTTGCAAATCGCTGTCATTCCTGTTGCGCGACCAAAGATATACATCTGCCGCTTGCATCCCGTCAAAAGGCAATACAGAACGACCGCCGTTTTCGTTACACAGTTCCAATCGAATACGCCGCTCTTCTACCTCGCCTACTTTCAGGATACCATTGCCAAACTTGGCGGCACTATTCGTTTCCATTTCATTGATATTGGCCAACATCACATCGTTTCCTACAATAAAATGGGCCATGTACCGCACATTATGGATAGCCACCGTATCACCAAAATCAGAACTCACAATGTAGGAATGGTATATGCCACAGGGCAATCGCAAATCTCTATAGTCCAAATAGGCTTCCTCCATATCTCCTATCCGCACAAAACCATAAAACTTAGAATGTTGGATGAGATGAGGCAAAAATTTATCAGTCACCCAAACATCTTCCCAATTGCCAGATTGATTATTATTTTGGATTAATATCCGAATTTCATCCGGACGGAGATTCCGATACGTTTTGCCACTTTGGAATTGCTTGTTTCGTTGAATGTATTCATCACCATCTATCAGATATTCTTCGGGAATAAATCCATAGCCAAGCCGCTGCAACGGTTCTTTTACAATACGTGCCATAGGATGCTATTCAACCGTGACAGATTTAGCTAAATTCCTTGGCTTGTCCACATCCAAATCTCGATACACGCCAATGTAATAAGACAGCAACTGCAAGGGAATGACGGATAAAATGGGGGCAATAATTTCATGCACCTGTGGTACGACCATGACGTCGTCCGCCAGTCCGGCAACCACATTGTCTCCTTCCGACACCACGGCTACGACCTTGCCCTTGCGAGCTTTGATCTCTTGGATATTGCTAACAATCTTTTCATGGTAACTGTCTTTCGTTGCCACAAAAACTACCGGAAGATTTTCATCCACCAATGCAATAGGGCCATGCTTCATTTCTGCGGCCGGATAGCCTTCTGCATGGATATATGATATTTCTTTTAATTTTAATGCACCTTCCAATGCTATGGGGAAATTGTACCCCCGACCTAAATACAGAAAATCCCGCGCATCGCTATATTTAAGAGCTATTTCCCGAATCGTTTCATTTTGGTTTTCCAATATCCATTGCACATCTTCAGGCACTTTCGCCAGATCATTGAACAGGATATTATAGGTATCCGAATCGATGGTTTGTTTCAATTGTGCCACTTTCAAGGCTATCAAATACAGGACAGCCAATTGCGCCGTAAATGCTTTGGTACTGGCCACCCCAATTTCAGGGCCGGCGTGGGTATACGCACCTGCATCCGATAGGCGCGCAATAGAAGATCCAACGACATTGACCAAACCAAAGATAGTAGCACCTTGTCTTTTCGCGTTTTCAATAGCCACTAAGGTATCTGCTGTTTCACCACTTTGCGAAATGGCTATAATGACATCTTTATCTGTGATGATGGGATTTCTGTACCGAAACTCCGAAGCATATTCGACCTCTACATTGATACGGCACAATTCTTCAATAACATATTCGGCCAACAATCCTGCATGCCAGCTCGTACCGCAGGCCACAATGATAATACGGTTTGCTTCCAATAATTTATTGGCAATCTTATCCACACCACTGAGGGTGATGGATTGATTCTTTGGATCCAACCGTCCGCGCAATGAATCAAAAATCGTTTGTGGTTGCTCAAAGATTTCTTTCAGCATAAAATGGTCGAAGCCATTCTTTTCAATGGCGGCCAATTCTAAATCCAATTTTTGCACAAAAGGTGTAATCCGTTCATTTCCCAAATTTTTGAGTATCAGTTCATCCGCCTTAACGATAGCCAGTTCATAATCGTTAATATACACCACCTCCTTTGTATATGCCAACATGGGCGAGGCATCCGAACCTAAATAATGTGCATGGTCGCCAATGCCTATAACCAATGGACTGCCCTTACGTGCCGCAATGATGGTGTCCGGTAAATCTTTATCCAACAAAAGGATAACATATGCCCCCACAACCCTTTTCAAGGCTACACGCACGGCTTCTTCTAAAGAACAATGGTTGTTTATTTTGATGTCCTCAATAAAATTCAACAATACTTCAGAATCTGTATCACTGATAAATGTATAGCCCTTTTGTACAAGCTCCTGCTTCAATTGGGCATAGTTTTCAATGATACCGTTATGAATCATGGCAATGTTTCCCGAATTGGAATAATGAGGATGCGCATTTCTGTCCGACGGTTCACCGTGCGTAGCCCATCGGGTATGCCCAATGCCTACTGTTGAACGAATATTCTTCCCGTTGACAAACTCTTCTAATGCGGCAACTTTGCCTTCTTTTTTATAAACCTCCAGTGCATAGCCAGTGTGCAATGCTACTCCTGCACTGTCATAGCCACGGTACTCTAACTTCTTCAGTCCATCAATTAAAATGGGATAAGCTTGGTCGCTACCAATGTAGCCAACAATTCCACACATACTTGAATAGTTAATTCATAAATAAATTTTGACGGTGCAAATATAGAAAATCTTTTACGCAATCGATTGTTTAACATTTATTTTAACAAAATCAAAATTGACCTCTTATTTTTTGATGTTTTCCTGTGACGCTCATTGTGAACGAGTTGCAGTTCCGTGATGGCAAACACACTTTCGGAATAGTGCAGGAAACAGCTTTATCGAGGATATAGAACTGAAAAAATTGAATTTTAATTTTGATATAAACATATTTTTTTCTACTTTTGTATCACCAAAAACAAAAACACATTGCGGGGTGGAGCAGTTGGTAGCTCGTCGGGCTCATAACCCGAAGGTCACACGTTCGAGTCGTGTCCCCGCTACTAAAGCAAAAGCTCTAAGGAAACTTGGAGCTTTTGCTTTTTTTTGTAGATCAATCCCTCTTATCGTTCTATATTTTACAAAAAACGTTGATCTGTATCCTGATCTTCCTTCTTCAACATGCTTTTTCATCACGCACTAAAGAAAAAGCACTTCCCATTCATCATCAAGATTGGACTGAACAGATATTATTCGTTTCTTTGTAACATGAACAATGACACGACACATAAAGCAGGATTTGTCAGCATTATCGGGAAACCTAATGCCGGGAAATCAACCTTGATGAATGTCTTAGTAGGTGAAAAGATGTCTATTATCACCCCTAAAGCACAGACAACCCGACATCGGATTATCGGCATCGTTAATGATGAAGATTATCAAATTATCTTTTCCGACACACCTGGCGTCATTAAACCCAACTACTCCTTGCAAGAATCTATGATGAATTTCGTTCAAGGTTCGCTAATCGATGCCGACGTAATCCTTTTCGTTACCGATATACACGAAAAATATGATGAAAATGATGTCATTGAAAAACTTCGCAAAACATCCTCTCCAGTAGCAGTTTTGATCAACAAAATTGATAAGTCCTCTGAAGAAGAAGTCAAAGCCAAAATCAATTTTTGGAAAGAAAAAATCAACCCGGATACCATTTTTGCCATTTCTGCCCTACATGAATATGGCGTACCGGCCATTATGGATTACATTAAGGAAAAACTGCCTGTACACCCTCCCTACTACGAAAAAGACGAACTTACCGACAAGAACATGCGCTTTTTCATTTCGGAAATGATCCGGGAAAAAATCTTTAAGCTCTATGATAAAGAGATCCCTTACAGCACTGAAGTAGTCGTTACGTCCTATAAAGAAGAGGCCAACATCACCCGTATTGCTGCCGAGATTATTGTGGAACGCGATTCACAGAAAAACATCCTTATAGGTAAAGCTGGCTCTATGATTAAAAAGGTCGGCACCTATGCCCGTCAAGATATGGAAGAATTTATCGGCAGAAAAGTCTTCTTGGAACTATTTGTTAAAGTGCTTCCGGATTGGCGACACAAGAAAAATTACTTGAAAAGATTTGGGTACGAGGATTAAACCTATTCGTATACCAATGATGAAATAGGTGTCCTTGTCGTCGAAATGATGTATACCGGCGAAAAACAATAGGCTCCTTATTCATTGGAAAAATATTCGCGGAGCGCTTGTACCTGTTTTTGGTTAAGCACTCCTTTTAATTCCTCATTCGAGGCTTCCTTGACTTTTTTGGCTGATTTAAATACTTTCAACAGCTTTTCAACGGAGGTTTTACCGATTCCCGGAATATTTTCCAGTTCAGATACAAACGTTTTCCTGCTGCGCTGGTTGCGATGGAAAGTGATTCCAAAACGATGCGCCTCATCGCGTAGATGCTGAATGACTTTCAACGTTTCCGACTTCTTGTCCAAATAGAGCGGATACGGATCGTCAGGATAATACAACTCTTCTAAGCGCTTGGCAATGCCGATAACCGTCACCTTTTTCGCTATCCCCAACAATTTTAAGCTCTTTAGCGCCGCGCCCAATTGCCCTTTGCCGCCATCGATAACAATCAATTGTGGCAATTCCTGGTCTTCATCCAATAATCGTCTGTATCTTCTGAACACGGCTTCTTCCATCGTCGCAAAGTCATTGGGCCCTACGACCGTCTTGACATTGAAATGCCGGTAGTCTTTTTTGGATGGTTTAGCATCTTTAAAAACCACAATGGCCGACACGGGATAATTGCCTTGGATATTGGAATTATCGAAACATTCGATATGTCGTGGCAATACATTCAAGCGTAAATCTTTTTGCATCTGCTTTAAAATACGGTCGATCTTGATTTCGGGGTTCAACCGTTCATATTGCAACATGCGTTCTTTCTTAAAATAAGCTACGTTTTTCAAAGAAAGTTCTAGTAGTTTTTTCTTTTCACCTGCTTTGGGAATGGTAAATTTGAGTAGGCTATCCGTTTCGACATCGATACCGAATGGTACAATAATTTCCCGTGACGTACTTTTAAACCGCGTGCGAATCTCTGGTATTGCCAATGCCAAAAGTTCTTCTTCACTTTCGTCTAAACGCTTCTTCATTTCCAAAGTCTGCGTTTGGATAACGACTCCATGCGCCACTTTAAGATAATTGACAAAAGCATAACTGTCGTCTGAGGCGATGCTAAAGACATCAACATTGGTAATCGACGAGTTGACAACAGTCGATTTGCTTTGATAATTGGAAAGCTTCTCCAATTTCGATTTCAAGATATGTGCCCATTCAAAATTCAAATCGCTAACCGCCTGATTAATCTGTTCTTTCAACCGGTTGGTTACAACAGTAATCTTGCCATTAAGAATATTTTTGATATCAGATAAATTCTGTTCGTAGTCTTCTTCGGATTGATATCCCTCACAGGGACCTTTGCAATTTCCGATTTGGTATTCCAGACACACCTTATATTTACCTTTGGAAATGTTTTCGGGGGAGAGATTGAGGTTGCAAGTCCGTAAGGGGAATAACTCACGAATCATATCCAATATAATATGCATCATACCTCCGGAGGCGTATGGTCCGAAATAGCGAGAGCCGTCTTTGATATACTTCCGTGTCCAGAATATTCGCGGAAAATGTTCGTTCTTGATGACAATCCAAGGATACGTTTTGTCATCTTTAAGCATCACATTATAGCGAGGTTTATGCTTTTTAATCAGATTGTTTTCCAACAGCCAAGCATCAATCTCGGTATCAACAATGGTAAAAGCAATACGGTTGATTTTCCGTACCAATACCCTTGTCTTACTGTTCAGCTGATGGTCATTGACAAAATAGGAACTGACCCGATTACGCAAGTCTTTGGCCTTACCAATATAAATGAGCTCGTTGTTTTTATCAAAATACTGATATACTCCCGGCTTATGCGGGATTTTCTTCAGCTCCTCCCTATAATCGAACGCAGACATAGAAAATCCTCTAATTCAGTACAAGTCCCCAAGCCATATACTCGCTTAAAATCCTAAACGATCGTCATTTAGTGCTCCGTCGTCTTCTGGTGTGCCGTAAAAAGGCACAAACTTGCTACAATCCATTTCAAATCGGGTAATGCCTCCTGGTGGCAAAGGAAAATCCTCTTTGGTATAATGTAAATTTTTGTCCGCGTACACCTTTTTCATGTACAGTCCAAAGATAGGAAGGGCCGCAGAAGCTCCCTGTCCGGACGCCATGCTATAAAAACGTATACCCCTATCCTCGGCACCTGTCCATACGCCTGTTACCAAATCTGGCGTGATGCCAATGAACCAAGCGTCAGAGTTATCATTAGTTGTACCGGTCTTACCTCCAATAGGATTGGTCAATCCTCCATATTCTGCACGGCGTAGTCGCGATCCGGTTCCCCCATCTACCACACCTTTCAGCATATCCACCATCGCGTAAGCCGTTTCACTATTTAGCGCTTTCACTACTTTAGGTGCTTTTTCGTATATCGGTGTTCCGTTTTTGTCTTCGATACGCAGAATCATTGTTGGTTCTATCCATGTTCCATGATTGACAAAGGCGGCGTATGCACCAACCATATCATACACCGAGGCTTCATAGGCCCCCAAAGCAATGGAGGGATAGTTTGGAACATTCGATGTTATCCCCATCTTCTTGGTCATGGAAGCGACATTGGCGGCGCCCACTTCATTAATCAAATAAGCCGAAGCAAAGTTTTGCGAATATTTGAGTGCATTCTTCAAGGTAATGGGATCGCCCCCTTGCACTGTTCCCCTTGGAGTCCAAGTGCCATAGGTCTGCATGTGGTTGGGCACGGCATTACAAGGAGAGAAACCGTTATCAATAGCATACGCATAGACAAATGGCTTCGCGGTAGATCCCACTTGTCGCTGGGCCAACTTCACGTGGTCGAACTTAAAGTGCTCAAAGTTGATACCACCCACCCAAGCTTTAATGTGTCCGGTTTTAGGTTCCATTGACATCAATGCATTTCGCAAGAACAGCTTATTATAGCGGATAGAATCCATTGGAGTCATGACAGTATCTACATTGCCAGCGTAAGTAAACAGCGTCATTGGTACCTTTTTATTGAACTCCTCTTTAATCTGCTCTTCAGACATACCGCCCTCCTTCAACATGCGATAACGATCAGAACGGCGCATGCCACTGATCAGCAATTTTGCGTTATCACCCTTAAAAGGATCAGCGCTTCGGTATTGCCTGTTAAAGTCCCGTTGCAGTTTCTCCATCCACTCTTTCTGCGCAGCTTCCGCATACTGCTGCATGTCATAATTAATCGGGGTATAGACTTTCAAACCATCTCTATCTAGATCATAAGGTGTTCCGTCTGCCCGCGTGATGGATAAGCGTTGAAATTCTTTCTTAATCTCTTCTTTCAATACAGCTCTGAAATATGGTGCGAGTCCCTCTCCGTAATTTGAAATACGCAGTTTCAAATTAATGGGGGTATCTTTTGCCTTCTCTGCCTCTTCTTTGGTCAGAAACTTTTGGTCAACCATGTTGTTCAATACCGTATTTCGCCGAGCCTTAGCGTTTTCAGGGAACTTTATGGGAGAATAGATATATGTACCTTTCAGCATACCAACCAATAGAGCAGCCTCTTCTGGAGCCAATTGATCGGGTGTTTTATTAAAATAAGTACGCGCAGCCGATTTTATCCCAAAAGTATTATATGCTCCAAAATCGACTGTGTTAAAATACATCGTGATGATTTCTTCTTTCGTATAGCTCCTTTCCAAGCGTACGGCGGTAATCCATTCTTGGAATTTCTGCATGATACGCTTAAACGTATTCCGTTCTCGCTTCTCCGAAAACAAATTCAAAGCCAATTGTTGCGTGATCGTACTACCTCCCTGCTTATTGCCCATTAATGTATAGAAAACGGTCGTGATCGTCCGGGAATAATCGATACCGGAATGATCATGGAAACGTTTGTCTTCTGTAGAAATCAAAGCATTGACCAAATGGGGTGATAATTCAGTGTACTTTACGTTAGAACGATTATGTTTGTAATATGTTCCCAAAACCCTAAGATCATCGGACAATATCTCCGAAGCTAAATTACTCTTGGGATTTTCCAACTCTTCGAACGAAGGCAATTTTCCAAACACACCGACCCGCACACTTACGATAAACAATACCGCCAACACGACAACACCGAAACACAGTTTCCAAAATGTCCGGTTATATCGTTTGATATCTTCTTCCGTCAACCTATTTTGTTTTGATTCTCTCTTCATGTAGCTTTAATACTATTTTTATTGCTCTGTATACACCTGATGATAGTTTTTAATCTGTATCCCATCAGTTAACGTGCCAAGTGTTTCTTTGGTGATAATGAATGTGTTGTAATCTTCTTGCGGCACTTTCATAATCTCCGGAAGCAAAGGTAATATTCTGGATTCGTAAGTTTTCACTTCTTCATAATTTTCAAACGGGCCAATTAAAAGCAACTGATTCTCCGCATTGACCAGACTAAGCTGATGATTGATAGATGTACGCGCATATCTCGCACGGTTAAACTGCCCTATTCCATACCGACTTGGAGCTAAATTGAGTGTCGGATCCGTCACGTTGATGGTAAAGTAATATGTTGCCGTATCTGGAAACAGTTTCTTGTCCCGATAGTCATTTGGCCCATAGTCGATGGAGACCTTTCCAATGTCAACCGCCTTGGCATCCAATTGTACATTGGCGTTGATACCGGTATTTACACCGCCAACAGAAGATGATTTGCTTGCTTCCAACACCGCAACAGACTTTTCTTCCTCCTCTTCGGTTTCACCCAAATTGGACACGATAACCTGATCCTTCTTTTGCGGATGCAACACATCTTTGATCCCCATACCTGTGCCAGACTTCACGTCCTTTGGTCTCGTTGCCCGTTCGGCTGCCAGCAATGATGCGATTTCCCGACGTTCTTCTTCGGTACTTTCTTGTACTTCCTCCTTTTTATCTTCCACCAAAGCCACAACAGGTTCTTCTACTTGTTTTGGCTTTTCTTGCACAATAGCCACTCCTGTACGGTAATCGCCTTCTATATACAAAGCGGGCCAAGGTGTCATATCCGGTTCATCCACAAAAGCAATCCTGCTCTTATTCATATCCTGTAAGGCATTGACACGATGGACAAATAGTTCCGGATTTTTTTCGACAAAATCTAAGTTGGCAATGGCCAAAGGAACCACCAAACTATCTTGAGGATATTTCTCCACGATCTTCTCCAAGGCATCCGTGAAATCAGAAACACGGCCTACACGACCAATAGCCAATGCTTTTAAATATTCAATTTGTGCTACCAAACTGGTCGTCTGGAAGACACCTTCTAAGTCTTTATTTGCTTGTTTAATGACTTCGACATGATCTCCCTTTGCATAGAGTGTAAACAATCTTTCAAAAGCACGATCAAGTGTTTGTTTGTCCCGTTTAACTTTATCCATATAGTACGGGTCACGTGCTACTTGTGCGTGGAGGGTATTTGGATACAGCGCAATCAGTCTATTTTTGTATTCTAAACTTTTGGTCTCGTCTATACCATCGTACATACGGTACAGGGAATAGTAAATTTCAGCACCGGCGCTCGTATTGGGAAAGCGTTCCAAAAATGTCTCATAGGCCCGAATGGCATCCCGGTTGTCACGTGTATAATCTCGGTAGATGTTCCCAATCACGATCATATTGTCATGGATGATTTTCTGGCGACGATCAAAATCCGCCTGACGAAGCGGTACTGAATCCAAATACCGTGCTTTCTCGCCCGCAAGAAAAGCTTCAACATCCAGTGTTTCTTCTTTCGCAACTACTTGTCCAGCGTTGTTTCCCGAGGCAGTCTGCGTAGCTAAGGTCGGTGTATTATCCGCTGCAAATCGCCAATCGTCTTTCAATTGTCTATTTCCCCACTTACGCTTAAACTCCGATGTCCCCAATAACAATGCATCTTGGTTGTTAAAATAAAATTGACCATTAGACGCATCCATTGGCGTGTTGTTCATCACGAAAGCATTATTGATATTCACATTTGACACTGAAGCATCCGCTTTTTTTCCCTTTTTGGCCAATTCGGCCAAACGATCTATTTCCCGCTGCCTTTCGGCCAAACGGGCTCCGGCATACTTTGCAACCTCTTCCAAACGACCTGTCTCATCCATCTTTCCCAATGCAATCAACGTATCCTGCCATAGATTTTCTTCATATAGTTTGGTAAGCTCCGACATGTAAGCCAATTTGCGACGCACGATGTTGACATCCGTATAGTCGGTTGGAAGAACCGTAGCCGTACTATCATAATATAATTGTGCCTTATGGTATCGTTGCTGATCAAAATAATAGTCCGCAATCGTCAGATAGGTTTCGGTAGTTTGATATGCACTTTTTTGAGGTTCGGCTAACGACTGGTTGAAAAAACGAAGAGCATGTTCCTCGTCACCCGACTCTAAATACACCTTTCCGATCTCGTATAGTATCTGATCCCGATAATTCATATTCTTGCCTTCCCTTAGCATGGTTCGCAAAGGTTTTACCCGTTCACTAACAGTATTTCCTGCCAGCGTTCCTGTCAGGAAAGCGGCTTGGAGGTCGGCCTCGAAAGCCATATCAAATGGCACATTACTATTAGACAGCTTTTTGAAAAGCCGTTGCGCATTGGTCTCTTGGCCATTATCCCGATACAACTGAGCCAGAAGAAAACGCCATCGATAGCTATCATAACGGTCTTTATTCGACTCCAAGGCATATTCCAAAAACGGGATAGCCTCTTTTTCTTCCCCTATACGCACCAAATAATTTGCCTTAGTCGCATTGACATAAGTTCGGGTCTTGCGATTGTCATCCAAGAACATGAATGCGGAGTCCACTGCCTTGCCAGCCGCTTCCTTTTTGTTGACCTGCAACAATGCTCTTGACTTCCAGGCATAGGCTTCGGCACGATAATCCCGCTTGTCCTGTTCTGAATTAATCAGCTTGTCAAAAAATTCCGCAGCCGTGTAATATGACCCTTTGAGATAATAAGCCCTGCCAATGATAAAATAGGCTTCATTTACATAGTTGCTTTCCTGTTTAGTGTTGACTATTTTGTAAGCTTTTTGAATCAGGGAATCCATCGCTTTATGCGGATCACCGTTGGCTGTAGGTTCATCGAAAACCGTCAAGCGGACCTGATAATTCTTATTCGCCGCATCATAAATGCTCTTTCTTTCCTGATCGAGCATGAGATTTGAATTGTAAAGAATGTTATACTTGGATGTTAGATTTTGGAAAAAATCTGTTTGCAGGCTATCGCTTTTCTGTTGGCGTTGTGCACTTTTTTGCTTAAAAGCTTTGCACGAAAAGGCAAACAAGACAAAAAACAGCCCTCCCAGAATAAACAGAGGTAAACGTTTTATAAACAAGTGGCTATAGTTTACGGTCATGAAATATCTTCAAGTATCTTCTATTTTGATTCCCCACGATTCAAATGATTCACAAAAATACCATTATTCAAATAAATATAACTGTTAAAAACCCTAAAAATCATGAATTCAGAATAAAGTAGCAAAAAAACGACAGTAGATTTCACCGGTGTTTAGCATTGGTTTGCGTTTAAGAGAATTAAAACATTACATTAGACAAATTTTTTCGAGGTCCAACCCCGTAACAAATGGCAAAAAAAAGTGACTCCGGTCTATTCTTTATTTTTTTAACTGTCGTCATCGATACGATAGGATTGGGAATCATTATTCCCGTTCTACCATCCTTAATCAAAGAACTGATACATGGTGGCCTAAGTGAAGCTTCGCAATATGGCGGATGGCTAATGTTTGCTTACGCCTTTACGCAGTTTATATTTGCATCTGTCATGGGCAACCTGAGCGATTGCTACGGCAGACGACCGGTATTGCTGTTCTCGTTGTTCGGTTTCTCCGTTAATTATATTTTAATGGGATTTGCGCCTTCCATTTTGTGGCTTTTTATAGGCCGTTTGGTTGCAGGTGTGACTGGTGCTAGCCATACCGTCGCGGCAGCATACATCGCCGATATTAGCAGTCCGCAAAAGAAAGCGCAAAACTTCGGATTGCTAGGCGCTGCTTTTGGCCTAGGCTTCATCATCGGGCCGGTCATTGGAGGATTGCTAGGACATTATGGCCCCCGAATACCTTTTTATGCTGCCGGAATACTGAGTTTAATGAACCTCATTTACGGTTATTTCATCGTTCCTGAGTCCTTAAACGAAGAAAACAGACGGTTATTCTCCTGGAAAAACGCCAATCCAATAGGAGCTTTCAAGCACATGAAAAGATATCCTAAAATCTATGCCTTGGTTGCCTGTATATTTCTCGTCAACATGGCCGCCCATGCGGTACAGAGCACATGGTCTTATTACACCATGGAAAAATTTCATTGGGACGAGAAAATGGTAGGTATATCGCTGGGATTTATCGGCATGCTGTTAACCATCGTGCAAGCAGGGTTATTGAGAGTTATCATCCCCAAGCTGGGCTTGCCTCGGTCGATATTATTGGGTTTGCTTTTCAACGCCTGCTCCCTTCCCTTGCTGGGGTTAGCCACCGATACATGGATGCTATTTGCATTTAGTATACTCTATGTATGCGCAGGCATTGGAGGGCCTGCCCTACAAAGTCTGATTTCTAACCTCACACCGCCAAACGAACAAGGGCAAATCCAAGGCGGAATTGCTTCCATTGTGAGCCTCACTGCTATTATAGGCCCCTTGATGATGAGCAGTCTTTTTGCTTATTTTACACGACAAAATACGCCATTGTATTTACCCGGCGCGCCGTTTATTATGGGAGGTATACTTGCTCTTAGCGCTTTGATCATCGCATACTTTTATTTCAAGCGCCTCCACAAAAAATGAAACCGCATAGCCACCTGACGGCACATTAAATCCGCTCCAAAAGACATACCGCATACGCCACCACCCCCTCTTGTCGACCGATAAAGCCCATCGTTTCGTTCGTCGTCGCTTTGATGGACACGTCATCCTCGGTCAGTCCTGTGGCACGTGCTATATGCTCTTTCATTTGAGGGATATAAGGTTTTATTTTAGGTGCTTCCAAACACAGCATAGCATCTATATTTCCCAAAACATACCCTTTTTCCTTCACAAGTCGCACACATTCCTCCAATAACAGAAGACTGTTCACCCCTTTCCATTTTGGGTCAGTGTTGGGAAAATGGTATCCAATATCTTCCAAATTGGCGGCACCTAATAGGGCATCACAAATGGCATGTGCCAGAACATCAGCATCCGAATGGCCAAAAGCCCCCGCATGATGATCCAACGTTACGCCGCCCACAATAAACGGATGTCCTTCTTTCATTTGATGGACGTCGAAACCAAAACCTACTTTAATCTTCATGTTGCTAAAATATACAATTCCAATAGAAGTCGTTACATGAAAGAGGAAATAGATTTTGGAATAAAAATGAATTTTTAACAAAATTTAAGACTTATAGTAGTTAAATTGCCACGTTTTGCCACGAAGTAGTTTGATGGTAATGGTTTTTATTTCTTAATTTTGTGGTTAAAATTCATAATTTCACTTTATGATGTTTACAAAACAGTGTATGTTGAAAGAAGTTCTACCATTCGTCATGGTACTGATGACGGCTGTGACTTTTTCTTCCTGTAGCAAGCGGTCAGACGTATCATCCAAAACCGGGGTTGCTTATAACGACCCTTATAACGGCGGTTTGCATATCAACAGAAAAGTAAAGGAAGTACCTGGTCCCGGTTTAGTAGCCATCGAGGGCGGTACATTTGTCATGGGTGGCAGTTTGAATGAAGATATCGGTTACGCTCATGATAACTTAAGGCGTCGGGTGACTGTCGCTTCTTTTTATATTGACGAAACAGAAGTTTCCAATGCGGATTGGTTGGAATACCTGCACTGGATCGCCCAAAATTTCCCGGAAGACGGAAAATTATATTACGATGCGCTCCCCGATTCATTGGTATGGCGCCATCCATTATCGTACAACGAACCATATGTCAATCTCTATTTACGGCACCCATCTTTTCAGGACTATCCGGTGGTGGGCGTGTCTTGGGAGCAGGCCACGGCTTATTGTCAGTGGCGGACAGACCGTGTCAATGAAAACATCCTGCGCAAATCAGGTATATTGGTTGATTACAAAACCCGTTCCGATCAAAAAACGTCAGGCGATGCCTTTAACACGGAAATTTATCTCAATGGCCAATTAAAAGGCGATGGGATCGATGGTCCAAACATGCCGAAAGACAATCGCCCTGGAGCAGAAGCCGATGCTAAGCGCATTGTTCGCATGGAAGACGGCATTCTTAAACAGCCCTATCGACTTCCTACGGAGGCAGAATGGGAATATGCGGCATTAGGCCTCATAGGCAATACTGTAGAAGGAAACATCGAAAATAGCCGCATCTATCCATGGAGTGGCCTAGGTGTACGTTCGGGAAATAGAAGAAATCAAGGACGCATGTTGGCCAATTTTAAAATCACCAGTGGCAACAACATGGGTGTGGCGGGAGACCTTAATGACGGTGGTGATATCACCGTTCCTGTAACCAGCTATGCTCCCAACGATTTCGGTCTTTACAATATGGCTGGCAATGTAAACGAATGGGTGAATGACGTTTATCGCCAATTGTCTTTTGAAGATTTCGAGGATTTCAATCCCTTCCGGGGCAACGTATTTATGGACAATAAATATGAAGACACAGAAGGTCGTGTATTAGCGAAAGACAAATATGGTCGTCCGATTAAAGTTACGGCCAAAGCACCTCGCAAACAGACCTGGGAAGAGCTTCAGGCTTCACGAAGTGGTAGTGACTCAACGTCTACGTATCAATACGATGCCCGGGGATTTGACGATGAGGAAATGAAAGAACTATATGGCAAGACCACTTTGGTCAACAACAAGAGTCGGGTATACAAAGGCGGTTCTTGGAATGACAGAGCTTATTGGCTAAATCCAGCCACACGTCGTTTCATGCAACAAGATGAATCAGATGCCATGACCGGTTTTAGATGTGCCATGACCATGGTCGGAAACGTCTTCGGCCCGACACAGGGAAAATCAAGAACCACGGCAAGAGCAAACACACGTTCATCTGTACGTACAACCCCATAAAGATAGCTTACAATCAGAACAAAAAATTTAGCAAAGCTCTCCGCACAACGAGAGCTTTTTTATTAGTACACAACAAGAATGAAACACAACCTGTTCCTTTTCAAACATACATATCCCTAGGCCACTATGCGGTTAGAAAAAAATGTCTTGTACTAAAGCTTTTTTTATAACTTTAAATCCGGATGCTGCGTTAGGCCATCGTGTGTGGTGTTGAAAAAAAATATAAAATTTCTCAAAATAAAAGGTTACTATTCGATCAATTAAGGTATTAATAAGTGAGTAAGGAAAAAAGTGATATTTACATTGATGCTGAAATCATTGAGGGTATTAAATTGGGAGATAATTTAGCCATTCATAAACTCTATCAGCTTTATTATCCCAGCATATCCAAAATGATTGTCAACAATCAGGGTAGCCATGAAGAAGCCCAGGATATCTTTCAGGAAGCCGTCATGGTGCTATACGACAAGGTGACCCAGGGTAATTTTCAGCTCTCAAGCAGGCTTAAAACATTTTTATATGCTGTTTCCAAACGTTTATGGTTAAAACAACTTACTCGAGGGGAATCTAAATATCGCAAAGATCTCATTGAAGATCATGAAGATTCGTTAGCAACTGAAGAGGCAATAGAGGAGCATGACGTATTGGAAAGCAATCTCCTTCATATGGAGGAAGCGCTCGCAGGTCTTGGAGAACCTTGCAAAAGCATTCTACAAGATTTCTATATCCACAACAGGTCCATGGCGGCCATCTGCGAAAAATTTGGATATACCAATACGGATAATGCAAAAACGCAGAAGTACAAGTGCCTTCAGCGTCTAAAAAAAATATTTTTTAAAAAGTGAGTTACAGAACAAACATGAAGAGTTTAAGTGAAAAGGAGTTTTTGGATTGGGCTGATTTATACCTGCAACATGAACTGACAGCGGAAGATCGTTTGCGCTTTGAGCATTTTTGCAAAGAGTATCCGGATTTTGACCGACTATTTAAGCAACACGTACAGTTTATTGGTATGCTTAAACAACTAGATACAAGAAACGGATTTAAGCAAAGATTAAAGAATACAGCCGTAGTCTACCATAATGCTCATCAGGAAATTGGCAAGTCTGCCAAGATAATATCGCTTTGGAATAAGCTTAAATTCAATGCAGCTGTTGCTGCGGCAATAGCTATTATATCCGTCTTTTCCACACTGTGGTTAACCGGATATTATTCCAATTTAAAGAAGACCACTTCGGATTACAGTGCTTTGCGCCGGGAAATGAACAATGTCAAAAGAAACGTGAATGCACAAAGTGCAGCTATAAAGAACATGAATAGCACAACTGTGCCGATTGAACCAACACACTACGGTGCAACGGGCTTCATGATCACCAAAGATGGGTATGTCGTGACCAATTACCACGTGGTACATGGTGCCGACTCCGTCCATTTACAAAACCATAAAGGACAATCGTTTAAGGCTGACATCATTTTCAAAAATGCTGAAAAAGATTTGGCAATATTGCGTATCAATGATACAGCGTTCAAATCGCTTAAGAGCATTCCATATTCCTTCAAGAAATTGGATTCGGATTTAGGAGAAGATGTTTATACTATCGGTTTCCCTCGAGATGAGGCTGTATACGGTCAGGGTTACCTCAGTTCTGCTACCGGCTATTCTGGTGATACGCTAGCTTACCAAATTTCTATTCCGGTAAACCCCGGAAACAGTGGCGGTCCTGTATTAGACAAGGAAGGAAATGTTATTGGTATCATCAGCGGTAAGCAAAAAGGAATAGATGGTGCCGCTTTTGCGATTAAGACAAAGGCGCTGATTGAAACGTTAAACAGTATTCCTACCGATTCTCTTCAAGGTGATGTGGTCTTAAATCACCGCAATACCTTGAGCAATCTTTCCAGGACAGATCAGATTAAAAAACTTCAAGACTATATCTATATCGTGAAAGTGTATTGATCGGAATAAGGAAAAAAGAACAAAGACCAAGAAAAAAGAACAAGGACTAAAGCGCTAACTTTAGTCCTTGTTCTTTTTCCTGTGATCATACTCCCCTATCTATTTGGTTGTGGTGTAACACGCAGATAAGGTTTAATTTCCTTAAATCCTTTCGGGAATTTAGCTGGAATATCCTCTGTTTTAATCGCTGGAACGACAATCACATCCTCGCCGTCTTTCCAATCAGCAGGCGTTGCTACAGAATAATCTGCCGTCAACTGCAAAGAATCGATAACCCGTAAAATCTCGTTAAAATTCCGCCCTGTTGATGCAGGATACGTTAAGGTTAATTTAATCTTTTTATCAGGCCCAATGACAAAAACAGAACGTACCGTCGCTGTTGCCGAAGCATTGGGGTGGATCATGTCATATAATTCCGCTACCTTGCGATCCTGATCTGCAATGATCGGAAAATCCACGTCGGCATTTTGGGTTTCGTTAATATCTTTTATCCATCCCAAATGATCTTCTACCGAGTCCACACTCAACGCCAATACCTTAACATTGCGCTTTTCAAATTCAGATTTTAGTTGTGCCGTACGCCCCAATTCGGTCGTACAAACAGGTGTGTAATCTGCCGGGTGTGAGTATAAAACTGCCCAACTGCCATCGATATAGTCATGGAAATCTATATCGCCAATTGATGTCCGCGCCTGAAAATTGGGCGCATCATCTCCTAATCGTAAACTCATATGATTTTATAGTTATTAGTGAAACAATAATTTACTCTACTAAGATAGTAGATTTTAATGGCTATTAAAAAGTTTCTGACAATATTTAACAAAAATCTGATAAATAAATTTTCATATTACTATGCTAGCATAATAAAATGGTTATATTTGAAGAATCAATGGAGGTAATTATGGATTTCAACTTGAGTGAAGAACATCAACTTATCCGGGAAACAGCTCGGGAATTTGCACAATTGCTTAAGGCAGGTGTGATCGATCGGGATGAACGTGCTATTTTCCCCGGCGAGTTTGTCAAACAGATGGGTGAATTGGGGTTTATGGGCATGATGGTCGATGAAAAATATAACGGGGCAGGCATGGACACATTGGCCTATGCTATCGCTATCGAAGAGATTTCCAAAATCGATGCATCTACGGGAGTCATCATGTCAGCCCACAATTCGTTAGTACTGTACGGCCTACAAGAATTTGGCACAGAAGAGCAAAAAGAAAAGTACCTCAAACCGCTTGCCTCGGGCGAAAAATTGGGTGCATTTGCCCTTTCTGAGCCCGAAGCCGGATCAGATGCCACCTCTCAACATACTTCGGCCATTGATTGTGGCGATTACTATTTGCTTAATGGCACCAAAAACTGGATTACCAATGGTGGCCAAGCGGACATCTATCTAGTCATCGCACAAACCGATGTCGAAAAAGGGCACCGAGGCATTAACGTGTTCATTGTGGAAAAGGGCATGGAAGGCTTTAGCATCGGCCCTAAGGAAAACAAATTGGGTATCCGAAGCTCAGACACCCATTCCTTGCAATTTACGGATGTGCAGCTCCCAAAAGAAAATAGAATCGGAGAAGATGGATTTGGTTTCAAATTTGCCATGAAAACATTGGACGGAGGCCGAATAGGAATTGCCGCACAGGCTTTGGGTATCGCACAGGGAGCTTACGACTTGGCATTAGAGTATTCGAAAGAGCGGAAGACATTCGGAAAACCCATCTGCCATCACCAAGCCATCCAATTCAAGCTCGCAGACATGGAGGTAGAAATTGAGGCCGCTCGATTACTAACCTATAAAGCCTCATGGTTGAAAGATAGTGGAGAACCTTATGCAAAAGCTGCCGCGATGGCTAAGTTATATGCTTCTGAAGTTGCCATGAAAACCACAATAGAGGCAATACAGATACACGGTGGATACGGTTACGTGAAAGAATATCACGTGGAACGACTGATGCGCGATGCGAAAATCACCCAGATTTACGAGGGAACCTCCGAAATACAAAGACTGGTCATTGCCCGCGAGATTTTAGCCTAGCACCCGATTACAGTTTCGCTGCTATCTTCGTTAAAAAGCCGTAGTCCTCGAAGGCAAAGCTACCGCTTTGGCGCATGTTGAGTTCCAATAAGAATTTTGCTTTCTGCAACAAATTACGGTTGTCGGACAGAAAGCCGTCATACATCATCAGCTGTGCCAAAGGCCGGATTTGCTCCGGTTGCAAAGAAGACACAAATGTTTCCAATTGTTCATTATCTGATCTCAAAAAGTAGTCACGGTCTTCGTTAAAAAATTCCCTGTAACCTTCCTCTACATTGATCGGGTCATCTGACACTTCCTGCAAGCCCTCCCACTTATCGGTCAATAAGCGCAAGAATTTCCCCATTTCATTAATCCAATTCAGGATTGTATCTTTTTCAAAACGTATTCCCATAATATTATAGAACAAAGATGAAAGACAAAAGAACAAAGATAAAAGACAAAAGAACAAAGATGAAAGAGCAAAGACAAAAGAGCAAGGTCTTACTACTCAATACTCATCTCACCTGCCCATCTCCCGTTACAAACCATTTTTCCGTTACCAATTTTTCCAAGGCGAAAGGCCCTCTAGCATGTAGTTTTTGCGTAGAAATACCTATTTCAGCACCTAAACCAAACTCGCCACCATCGGTAAACCGTGTAGAGGCATTCGCATATACCGCAGCAGCATCTACTGTATCCATAAAAGTGTCTATTTTTTGTATATCCTGAGAGATAATACACTCCGAGTGCTTGGACGAATATTGGGCAATGTGTTCCAATGCCTCATCAAAAGATGCTACCGTTTTGACGGAACATTGCAGTGATAGAAATTCTCTTCCAAAATCGGCCTCGGTAGCTTTTTGTACTGCTTGATAAGCCAAATCTTTCAAAAGCGAATAGGCCTCCTCATCTGCGTACACGCCTACTTGATGTGCTTCAAAATGAGGAATCAATTTTGTTAAAAATTCTTTGGCCACCTTTTTATCGATCAATACGGTGTCCAATGCATTACATACAGAAGGTCTTGATATTTTTGCATTGGCAACAATGCGTACAGCTTTTTCCAAATCAGCGGTCGATTCCACATAGGTATGGCAAACACCGGCACCTGTTTCAATGACAGGCACTTTTGCATGATCCCGCACAAAGTCAATCAGCGCCTGCGACCCCCGGGGGATAATAATATCAACATATTTTGTGGCGGTTAATAGCTCTGTTACAAAATTCCGGTCGGTAGGTAACAATTGGGCGATATGGATATCCAATCCCTTTTTCTGCAAAACCTGATGCATCAGGTTCACCAAAACCATGTTGGTGAACCAGGCATCTGACCCACCTCGTAACAGGCACACATTGCCCGAGCGGATACACAAGGCGGCAACATCGATGGTAACATTGGGCCTTGATTCATAAATCACGCCGACAACACCCAAGGCTACGGTTTTCTTTTCAACCAATAGACCATTTGCCAGTCTTTTTGAAGATAAAAGCACATTCGTCGGATCCGGCAAAAGAGCAACGTCACGAACGCTTTGTGCCAAAGCTATGATACGATCTCTATTTAGTAACAGGCGGTCGTAACGGGAATCAGTAGCATCCATGCGTTCCAAATCCTTCAGGTTTTCCGCCAAGATTGTATCCACATTTTCCGTTAATACCGTTGCCAATTCTTCCAATACCTCTTGCCGCTCCGTATCAGATAAACGCTTTAACGCCATGGTAGCTTTTCGTGCCGACCGCAATTGATTCTCTATACTTTCCATGTTTAGTATTAAAAAGTTAAATATGCCTCTTTTTTGTCATCCCGATTTTGGAGGAATCTAAAAACCACATAGATCTATACATCCTTAGATTCTTCACTGCCTGCCTACCGCAGGCGTTCAGAATGACAAAATAAAAGCTTATCAGTTTTTTTAGACCGCCTCTTTGTCCTGCATTGTCACCCCAAGTTCCTCTTTTTTGAGGATTCTCCTCCTACAGCAACACGATATCGTCTACGTGAGCTATTGCCATATTCTTTTTCTTATGAATAGAGGCCAAATCAACCACATCCACCTTAGCCTTTGCCACAGCTACTACCTCTCCCTCTTCATTGGCTATCTGGAACACCTCGCCAGCTTCAAACCCCTGATTCACTTCTGTCACGCCCACAGCCAGTAGGCTCTTCCGTTGTTGCAAAGCTTTTTCTGCTCCAGCATCGACCTTTACAGACGCCTTGATGAGGCTACCGCTTGCCAACCATTTGTTTCTAGAGGATACTTTCTTGCTCTGCGGTTTACATACGGTACCTGTTTCTCCTCTAACAGCCTTTAAAAGGCTGTCTTCCGCCTGCATGCTAAAAATCACCGCTTTGATACCCATTTGATTAGCTAGACGAGCAAAATTGAGCTTGGAAGTCATGCCTCCCAGTCCAACGGCAGACTTGTCCTTCCGCACTAGAGAAAACGCCTCTTTATCAATCATTTCAATTTCCGGCACGACATTTCCTTTGCTGTCCAAAACGCCGGGGACAGAAGTACTGAATAAAATCTGTTCAGCTCCGAACCCCACGGCAATCAGTGTCGCCAATTCATCGTTGTCCGAAAACTGCAACTCTTTGTTGCTGACGACATCGTTCTCATTGGCAATCGGGATGACATTGTTTTTCCACAGTTCCTCATAGGTGTTTTTTAGTTGCAAAAACTGACTCCTGTTTGCAAAATGTTGCCGCTCGCAAAGGCTTTGTGCCAACATGATCTTGAATGGCTTAAAGTAGGAATTGTATTTTCGGATAAGCAAAGGATTACCGATTGCCGCCGCCGCCTTACGCTCCGACAACCCGCCTGAATAGTTCTTTAAAAACTTTTTGCCGGCAGCCACTGCTCCCGAGGACACCAAGACAATGTTATATTTGGCTTGCAATGACGCCGTTTGACGCGCGATCTCCAAGATGGTTCGCTCATCGATCTCTCCTTCTTTGGTAGTGATGGATGCCGACCCAAATTTAATAACCAATACAGGCTTCTTCATTCAAAAATATCCAATAAATGCTCGGTTTTGTTACAAAAATCTAAATATAAGGATGTTTTAATAAAATTGAGAAAAATACGTAAAAAACTGATATACCTATCAAAACATCTCGTCTTGTCAGAATTTGAGCAAATCTACACAATTGATATATTAGGCTAAATTGAGCGGATTTGGCTCTTCCTAAAACGGGGATAAAAACTCATACCCTTCATTTACGGCATGCTGTTTGACATAAACAGCATACTGTTTGCCTTGTGCGGAGGGGCGTATGTTGCATAGAACCCTCTGTTTATGCTATACTACCCCTTCAATACGACACGTGTGGGTGACCATGATTCTTGTTGCAGGGCATTTAAAGTTTGCAACACCACGCGCGACGCACGCACAGGGTACAATGATCCGTACACCTACTTGCACGTTGCATGCAGCCTCCCGTATGCTTTGCACAACCCTGTGCGTATCGCATACAGCCCCCACAATATGGCATTGCACGGGTACAACAGGTTAAACGGCATGCCGTTTAGGGCACTGCACAGTCCGAAGTTTCATCTGATTTTTCACCAACTCGACTTCCCTTCTTTATCCAAACCGTTCTTCATATAGCTTTTCCATCGCAAACATTTCGTCGCGGAGTTTCGCCGCTTCCAAAAAGTCCATTTCTTTAGCGGCTTTTTCCATTTTTTTACGAACGGTCTCAATAGCTTTCTTCATTTCCTTTTCGCCCAAATACTCCATCACGGGATCGGCAGCAATAAGCGTTGTGGCATCGGGTTCCACATATATTTTAGCTTCGCCGGGTTTAAAATCGGCCACGGAAGTCTGTTCCAAAATCTCTTCCCTGGTCTTGCCCACCGTGCGAGGTGTAATGCCATGTTCCAAATTATATGCCATCTGCTTTTCCCGTCTTCTATTTGTTTCATCGATGGTGATCCGCATACTGTCGGTCATTTGATCGGCATACATAATTACCCGGCCTTTATCATTTCGTGCTGCCCTGCCGATGGTTTGGATGAGCGATCGCTCCGAGCGTAAGAATCCTTCTTTATCCGCATCCAAGATGGCCACTAATGTCACCTCCGGCAAATCCAATCCTTCCCGCAAGAGGTTCACACCCACCAGCACATCAAATTCACCGAGTCTTAGACCCCGCAAAATCTCCACTCGTTCCAGTGTTTTAATTTCCGAATGTATATAACGCACTTTGATGTTGAGACGGCTCATGTACTTGGTCAGCTCTTCTGCCATTCGCTTGGTCAGGGTGGTAGCCAAGACACGTCCTCCCTCTCGGATGGTTTTATCCACCTCTTCCAAGAAATCATCCACCTGATTGATGGCGGGATGAACCTCAATAACCGGATCCAATAAACCTGTGGGCCGAATGACCTGCTCCACAAACACACCTTCAGTTTTTTGCAGTTCATAGTCTCCCGGAGTAGCCGAAACATAAATCGTCTGGTTAGTCAACGATTCAAATTCCGGAAAATTCAATGGCCTATTATCCAATGCGGCCGGCAACCGAAAACCATATTCTACCAAGGATATTTTGCGTGATCTGTCCCCGCCGTACATCGCTCTCAGCTGAGGAATAGTGACATGGCTTTCATCGATAACAAGCAAATAATCCTCTGGGAAGTAATCTAACAAACAGAAGGGACGCATACCGGGCTGTCTGCCGTCAAAAAAGCGAGAGTAGTTCTCAATACCCGAGCAATACCCTAACTCACGCATCATCTCCAAATCATAATTTACCCGTTCTTCCAATCGCTTAGCTTCCAAAAGCTTTCCATCTTCTTCCAGTTGCGTCTTACGTTGCACCAACTCATCTTGAATCGCCCAAATCGATTGGGTAAATTTTTCTTTAGGCGTCACAAATAGGTTTGCCGGAAACAAGGCTATATCTTCCACCCTCGAAAGAGTCTTGCCCGACACAGGGTCGATTTCACTAATTTCATCGATTTCATCGCCAAAAAAGGAAATTCGGAAAGCATAGTCCAAATAAGCTGGAAAAACATCGACAATATCACCTTTTACGCGAAAGGTGCCCCGTTTGAAATCAGCAGTTGTGCGCGCATACAGGATTTCCACCAAACGATGCAAAAAACTATTTCGGCTAATTGTCGTTCCCACCGAAAAACGGAATATGGACCGCGAAAAATCATCAGGATTTCCCATACCATAAATGCAAGAAACCGAAGAAACAACAATGACATCCCTCCGACCTGACATGAGCGCAGAAGTAGTGGCTAACCGCAACTTTTCTATTTCGTCGTTTATGGCCAAATCCTTTTCAATGTAGGTATTCGTAGATGCGATAAAGGCCTCAGGTTGATAATAGTCGTAGTAAGACACAAAATAATTGACCGAATTATCGGGGAAGAACTGCTTAAACTCTCCATAGAGCTGCGCAGCCAATGTTTTGTTATGGCTAAGGATTAAGGTTGGTTTTTGAGTTTGCTGAATTACGTTAGCAATAGTAAAGGTTTTTCCTGACCCGGTAACGCCTAATAACGTTTGATATTGTTCACCAGTCTGGACACCTTCTACAAGCTCCTGAATGGCGTGGGGTTGATCGCCTGTCGGTTTGTATTCTGATGTTAAATTGAATTTCATGAATGCCGTTGCAAAACAATAAAGTTAATACTTTTTGAGCAATTTTGCCTCACATTACACAAATTTACAAACATTTCGACCCTTGTCTGAATGATTTTATCTCGTTCCGTGGAGACACGAAACAAGATATACTAATACCCCGATCGTTTACGCACAACCAACACGGTACCTTTGCGGGCAACAGCGCTTTCACCGCGGCTTATGCCTTTAAAGATATAGAAATAAGTACCTTCAGGCAGGCTTTCCGGGACTTGCCAATCATTTTTATAGTCAGAGGATTGGAATATCGTCTTCCCAAAGCGGTTGATGATTTCAAGTTCCACACGATCAAATTTATACAATCCAAGAACTTCAAACGTATCATTCTCGCCATCTCCATTCGGCGTAATGACGTTTGGTAGGAAGAATCCAACAACTTTTATCGTGATTGTTGCTTCTTCCGACCAATTTCCATTTTTATCTTGGATGCGATATTTCAGTTCGTCATATCCTGTAAAATTGTAATGTGCTTTATATTCCAATGTTCCATTACCCAAAGCAACAATCTCTCCATGCTGTGGATATGACGTTACCTCAAGAGATTCCTTCACAATTTCGCTGTATTCCACATAATCGTTTATGTAGGCATCGAACCTGATCAGATGATTATAGCGAAGCGTATAATGATCGTCCACGGCCACAGGCACAGTTGGTACAATCGTAAGATATACTTCCGTATCTTCACTCTGTAAACGGCTCTGGTCAGAGATGCGATACACTAGGCGATCATTAGCGTTTGCGACACCTTCCGCAGGTGTATACAGGACTTTTCCATCCTTTACAACAATAGTACCTGAATTTGGCAACACGATGACCTCTATTGAATTTCTATCTATCGTGCTGGATCCTTCCATATCATTTTCCAGTATATCCAGCCATGCAACATTGCCTTGATACACCTCATATCGATCATCAATGCCACGTGGTGGTTTTGCCAATTCCGTAATTGTAGGCAAATCATCTCCAAACGTTTGCCCGCTAAGGTCCTCAATGATATGATGATATTTCTCATCACGACCCAACACAACAGCTGTGTTCTCTATCCTTCCTGCCCGGATGTCATCGACTGTCACCGTATAATCTAATTCATATGTGATGGATTCGTTAGATAAAACACCCGGATCCATCGCGAAATCTTGCAAGGAGATTTTGGGATCGCGAATGTACACGGCTTCTACGGCTAGATCACCCTCGTGCTTGATCTCAAACCGATAAACAATTTTATCTCCAATGGTAAACTGGCCATTCTGTCCCGTTCCTTGATTGACTACCTTTTTGGTAAGCTGTAGATTGGGTCGGGTATCAATATCGATTTTGGTTGGCAAATCGTTGTCAAACCGTGTGCCCGACACATCTTTCACCTCAAATCCGCATGGATTCTTCCCTCGGATCAACGCCGTGTTTTCTACGTATTTTCGGGCAACATCAGCGACCGTAATACGATATTGTCGTTGCACCACAACTTCTTCTCCGGGTTGCAACACAACGTTACCCACATCTATCAATTGGTCACCCAGTAATTTGTCTTCGATCACCATGTTGCTGACTGCCACAAGACCTGTATTCCGGATGGTAAAGCTGTATTCTAAAAATTCGCCTTCTTCCTGAAAACCATTTTGGTTGGCATCCAGATGCACAACCGTCTTGACGACCACTAATGCTCCTCTTTCATCTACCGGTTGCAGCAAAAAGACCTCCCGGTTCGTTTTTATGTTGTTGCAATCTCCCTGGCATTCCTCCGATGCCGTACCGGGGTGATCCTTGTCAACATCCGGGGAGGTGGCATCGGGATCCACATAACCCAACGGACGGACGATTCCCGCCCGTGCTGTCACTAAGCCATAGGTTTCGCAGGTCGCATCCGGAACAGCTGGATCGGTCAGATCGGCAACAGCTTTTATCCGATAAACAAGCTCACACCCCTCGGGTAATGTTAAAACGGAGCGAATCGTATGATGGGTTTGTTGTGACGAGAGAACTGTACCACAGTTGCTACTGACCGCCACCTCCCGGATAACGAACCATTCCGGTAAATCGTATTCAAATTTAGCCTCCACAGCCTCTACAGGGCCTTTATTCTTCACCGCAACGACATAGGAGACTTCCTCACCCAATTCTATCACATCCTTATCGGCTTGCAAAGACACCACTTCCAAATCCGCCTCCTTTACCGAAATGTTTTCGGTTATTTCCTCTTCCACATGGGCGGCATAAGACCATGTATCCATAGCTTTGTCATTTCCAAAACTATAAGAACCGGTGCCCATGTTTGTACCGGGCTGGCCGGAAGTCGTACGATATGTCCCCCATTTATGGCTTCCATTTTTCCCGCTCCCACTCGGAATGCCTTCCAAGTTGACAATGGGGCCAGTCATTTCCGAAGGTAATCCCTGTGTAATCTCTCTGTCATCCCAATACATGATCGGGTAACTATGGAAAGTATTGTCCCGATTGATTCGTTCCACTTTTATCCCATTCGGGTTGATTTCCATATCAAAATAAGGAAAATGAATCTCCCCTTCAATCAAAGCGACCGATATCGAAACCGGATAGCCGGATCCGACAGGCACCAGATGACCAGCCCCATCAAGCCCATTCCACCACACGTTATTCACACCGACAGCTGCGTCATAGATGATTTCCCGTTTGGGAAAGTCATGTAAAGAAGACTTTGGCGAGATCACAATTTTATACCTGCCGGCATAATTCGTTTCAAACTGTACATAGGCTCCTTTCGTGTTGACATAGTTCCGATTCCCTTCTATAGACGAAAACGAGACATTTTGAATTTCGGCAATTTGTGTCTCACGGCTTAGCCATGTACTTCCTCCCGGGACTGCACCTCTATAGCTTTCGGGCATGTTCAGATCGGGGAATGTATAAAACATCTTATGCGTAATATGTGTCGTATTATCCGCAAGATTAGGGTCATGTACGCGAGCAACAAAGCCGTCATTTGAGCTTTTATAGGAAGGTGTGCCGTCAGGGTTCAATATCCCTGTATTATTTACAAAATAGGTAAACGCGGCGGGATGGCTACCATTAGCGTCTACTTTGTAGATGTATCCGTCCTTGGTCAAAACATAATTTACAGCGAACAACCCTCCGTTTTCGTCCGGAATAGAAGTATGATATATGTACAAATTTAACAAGTTCGTATACACTCTTCCTTGTAACCAAACCGAACTGCCTGTTTTTCGAACAGATACATCCCATGCCGCTATACAGCGACTATTGTGATCTTGTTCCCAATCGGCATCGGCGCGAATGGCTTCAATACGATCCTCACCACCTGTCGGTAAAAATTCAACTTTCCAAATGCCGGCTTTTCCTGTTTCAACTGGAATTTCAAATGGCTGATATCCCACACCCGGACCAGCCAATTCAGCCATCCGGGCAGTGTAGCTGTTCTTCGCTTGGATGCGTCCGACTTCGCTACCGAGCTCTGTCCGGTATAGGTCACCATCCGGTGAAGTCACCACGATCCGGCCTGTACCAATACCTTGTGCACTGGAGGCCACGGCGATAACTTCATTCTCGTTCGCGTACACATAATGAACACCAAAATTCAAAAATTTATCATGTCCACTATTTGACGGATTTCCAGACTTCAGATAAGCACGATTACCGTTCACACCAGAATAGTACATATCCTTAGAGCCATCGGCATAGGCCATTAGTATGCTTGCAAAAGCAATAACTACACAAGACAAAAGCCTAACCGAAATCCCCATACGCTATTCAGTCACAATTGATTATTGAAATTTACAGTTATAAAATTAGTTTTTTTTGACAACTATCCAAGGTAATTTAGAAAAAATAAAGAAGGTGCCTCCGTCACTTGTCAAAGACAAATGCAGGAGACACCTCAATTGATAAAACGAAAACCAGGAACTGAATAGTGCTAATATCCCGGTGCCTTGCGCATAAGCAGTACCGCACCTTTGCGAACGACGGGCTTTTCGTTGCCACATGTGGCTCTAAAGACATAAAAATACGTGCCTTCGGGCAAACTCTCCGGCACACGCCAATCGTTTTTATAGTCAGAAGATTGAAACATGATTTTCCCAGCACGATTGACAATTTCCAATTCTATTCGATCAAACTTATGCCGTCCAATCACTTCAAATGTATCGTTATCACCATCACCATTTGGTGTAATGACGTTTGGCAAGAAGAATCCAACTACATTTATCACAATCGTGGCTTCTTCCGACCAATTCCCATTCATATCTTGAATACGATATTTCAGCTCGTCATATCCGGTAAAATTATTATTTGCCTTGTATTCCAACGTTCCATCGCCTAATACAATAATTTCGCCATTGCGTGGATAAGAAGTTACGTAAAGGGATTCATTCACAATTTCACTGTGTTCCACGTAATCGTTACGATAAGCATCGAGCCTAATGAGCTGATTGTAACGCAAAGTATAATGATCGTCCACCGCAACCGGGGTCGAAGATACAATAGTGATACGCACTTCGATATCCTCACTAGACAGCTGATTCAAATCGGCAAACCGATAGATTAGTCGATCTGTTCCATTCGCTACGCCCTCGGCCGGCATATACCGCAATTTACCCTCTTCGACAACAACGGTTCCCTGAGTCGGTTCCACCACGATTTCAATTGAGTTCCGGTTGATCTCACTTGACCCTTCTACATCATTTGCCAATACGTCTAGCCATGTAGCACTTCCTTGACGGACCTCATACGCATCTTCCTCCCCACGTGGGGGTTTTGCCAATTCCGTGATTGTCGGAATGTCGTCTTCAAAGGTTTGACCGCTTCGATCTTCCATAGGCTTATGTTGCTTTTGGTCAAATCCGGAAACAACCGCTGTATTTTCAACACGGCCTCTCCGCATGTCTTCATCGGTGACCGTATAGCTCAATTCATAGCTGATCGACTGATTGTCCAATACACTCGGGTTCACTAAGAAGCTTTCTGTCGAGATCTTCGGGTCGAGAATTCGTACATCCTCTACCGCTATATGCCCTTCGTGCTTAATGTCGAACCGATAGATAATCTTATCGCCAAGAATGAACTGACCATTTTGCCCCGTACCCTGATTGATTACTTTTTTAACAAGTCGAAGGTTAGGCTTGGATTCCAGCACAATCTTGGTTGACAGATCGTTGTCAAACGCTGTTCCCGACACATCTTTTATCATTAATCCTTGTGGATTTTTGCCCCTAACCAAAGCTGTATTTTCCACCTGTCTTCGAGCCACATCCGTTGCAGTTAGACGATATTGTTTTTTTACAATCGTTTCTTCTCCCGGCTTCAACACACTACCCTCTACAGATATAGGCTGGTCCGTTAACAACTTGTCGTCGATGACGATATCAGTGATATCCGCTAATCCAGTATTTCGAATAGTAAAAGTGTATTCCAACATTTCGCCCTCCTCAGCAAAACCCGATCGATTGTCGTCTATATGGGTGACGGTTTTTAAAAGAGCCAACATACCTTTTTCACGGATAGATTTCAATACCAGAAGGTCGGCATTGGTTTTGAGATTATTACAATTCTCTTGGCACTCTTCGGTCGCAGTCCCCGGAACGGATAAATGGACATCGGTCGATGTGGCATCAGGATCAGTATAGCCAATTGGGCGAACAACTCCTGCCCTTGCTTCCACCATACCATAAATGGCATCAGATGCGGTTTGGGAAGCAGAAGCCTGTATATCATAAGCAATCGTACATCCGTTCTGCAAACTGAAAATGGACCGAAGGATATTATTATTTTTTTGGGAAGAAATAACCGTACCACAATTGCTCTTGGTCGTCACGTTCTGAATAATGAAGCCTTCAGGCAGATCATATTCCAATGTAGCTTCAATTGCGTCCGTTGTTCCCTTATTTTTGACAACAACGGTGTAGTTGACTTCTTGACCCGGTTCCACGGCATCTTTATCCACCGTTATGGAAACAACCTCCAAATCTGCTGTTTTGACGGTAATATTTTGGCGTATGCTTTCCTTTATCTGCGTGACATAAGACCAGGTATCCATAGCTTGATCATTACCGAAGCTATACGAGCCATAGTTGCCATTGGAAGGGTTAAGCTGGGGATTGTAATCCCCATCTTGTCTTCTATGCGTGCCCCAGGCATGCCGCTTTTGCGGATGATTCTCTCCCTCTAAGTTGAACAAAGGATGGGAGTGTTCTGAAGAGGGCCCTAACGTAATCTCCCTATCATCCCAATACAGTGGGGCAGGGCTGTCTATAGTGCCATTTGGAAGCATTCTGTCCACAAGGATACCATTGGGATTAATCTCCATATCGATATAAGGAAAATGAATTTCTCCTTCTATCAAAGCTATAGAAACCACAACAGGATATTGCTCTCCTTCTGGCACAAAATTTCCCTGACCGTCACGGCCATCCCACCATACACGATTGGCACCGGCTGTAGCTTCAAAAAGGATTTCTCGCTTCGTGAACTGAGGCCCATCGCCCGCTGGAGCGATCACGATCTTATACCGCCCTGCGCAGTTAGCGTCAAACTGCACGAATGCTCCTTTCTGATTCACGTAATTGCGATTCCCTTCAATGAAAGAGATAGAAACATCTTTGACCCGGGCAATCTGCGTTTTTTGATAAAGCCATGTGTGGCCCCCCGGCACAGCTCCCGAGCTCGACGAAGGCATGGCAATGTCGGGCATGGTATACATCATCTTGTGGGTGACATGCAGACCATCGTCTGGGGCATTTGGATTGTGATATTTTGCTTTTTCTCCAAGATTGGAACTCTTATAGGATGGCTTCCTATTATCATCTAGAAAACCAGAGCTATTGACAAAGTAAAAGAAATTGATGCCGTGACTACCATTTCCGTCAACACGATAAATATAACCGTCTTTGGTCATTACGTAGTTCTTTCCATAAAAACCTCCTTTATCATCTTCTATAGAAGCTTCGCTCAAATACAGATTCAACACATGGAAGAACACACGCCCTCTCAGCCATTGGGTACCTTTTCGCACGGAAACATCCCAAGCAGCGATGAGATCGCCATCCTCTGGTTGTTTCCATATATCATCGGCAAGTATTTTTTGCGGCGCACGCGAAACGTAACTGCTGGGTATAAATTCAACCCGCCAGATTCCCTCTTGATCGGGAAACACTTCCCTTTCGAAGGGTGTATAACCAACATGGGGGCCAGCTAATTCAGCTGCCCGGGTCGTATAGCCATTTTTGGCTTGGATCCGCCCTACTATACTGCCGAGATCTGTCTTATACGTTTTACCATTTGGTGAGGTCAGCACGATCTGCCCTTGACCAACACCTTGAGCACTGGAAGCAACGGCAATGGTTTCGCCGGCGCGTGCATACACATAATGAGCGGCTTGGTTGAGGAGTATCCGTTGCGGTTCTACTTGCTTGGCGACCAAAAAAGCTCTATTGCCCCTCACCCCACGAGGATACATGTCTTTAGAACCATCAGCATTCGCTTTAAGTATACTTGCAACAAAAATAAACACACACAACAACAGCCTGACCGAGTTTTTCATAGGTAGTCAGTTTTGGTTTGACTGTTATTCTGGCATAAAATTAACAATTTTTAACATTTATGCAAATGGAATTAAAAATTTGTCCCACATTTCTTATTTATTATGTAACAAAAGGGAGATATTGAAGAATATTTTTTAAATTAGTAGTATCTAAATCGCATTGATATGTTAACGATCCTAACCAAACAAAACAGTATAGCCAATCATTATTTGGCAGAACTGAGAGATATTAATATCCAACAGGACCGGATGCGCTTCCGCAGAAACATGGAACGTTTAGGCGAAATCATGGCCTACGAAATCAGCAAAACATTGACATATGAACCTCATACCGTAGAGACACCTCTTGGTGTTGCAGAACATAATCTCCTGGATGAACCACCTGTTTTAGCCACCATTATTCGTGCAGGCCTACCCTTTCATCAGGGGATGCTCAATGTCTTTGATCGGTCCGATAGTGCTTTTATTGCCGCCTATCGGCATACCAAAAAAAGTGGCGAAATAGAAATCCATAAAAAATACACCAATACACCTGATTTAGAAGACAAGGTCCTGATTGTAGCCGATCCGATGCTGGCTACCGGACGAAGTTTAGTATTATGTTGCAAGGATTTATTGGCCGAATACAATATCAAAGAATTACATATTGCTGTCGTTCTTGCCGCCGAAGAGGGTCTACAGCATGTACGTGCATTTTTACCGGAAGCACACATTTGGGTAGGCGACGTGGACAAGGAAATGACTTCCAAAGCTTATATCGTACCGGGATTGGGAGATGCCGGAGACTTGGCTTTCGGAAATAAAGAGGAATGATTTGGAGATTTGAGAATGAGGAAATTTGGAAATGGAATAGTTTCAAGTTTAAGGTTGCTGAACACTGACAACTATCTACTGTCCACTGACAACAAAAACTTAACATTAAATAAAAATAGAATGAAAACATTATCAATACATTTATATCAAATATCTCATCATGATGAAGTGGCAAAAATACAATGGCGAACCTATTCGCACGTCCATCAACGAAGCTGTTGAGGACATCATCCGTAGAGAAACCCACATAGGCAACAAACTGAAAGTCTATATCGGTACCGATTCGCAAGTGAAACGAGGAATCATCGAGTTTGCAACCGTCATCGTTTTCCTACGCGAACATCGAGGCGGATTTATGTTTATCCACCGCGACCGACAAGAACGGAGAATGAGCATCAAAGAACGCATGCTCCGCGAAGTCCAAAAATCCATTGAAATCGCCTATCAACTCTGTCCGCTTTTAGATCAATATCACATCGATCTGGAAGTCCACGCCGACATCAACACAAACCCCAATTTTGAATCGAATGTAGCCTTAAAAGAAGCTATGGGTTATATCTTGGGCATGGGATTTCAATTCAGAGCTAAACCCGAATCGTTTGCCAGCACCAACTGTGCCAATAGGATTGTACAATAAAGTACTACGGTAACGCTCTTCTATTTTTCCAAAAGTGTATCTTTAAAACTGAAATTTAAAGATATGCCTGAATTTTTCACCTCTATATTCCACCAATTTCTACAGACAACTGCCCTGGAATGGACTGCTACCCTTACGGGATTTTTATGCGTCTATTTGGCCGCCAAGCAACACATCTTGAACTGGCCCATTAGTATCATCAGTGTCTGCACCTACGCTTACATCTTTTTCCACAGCAAGCTTTATGGTGATGCCACGCTGCAAATTTACTTTTTAGGAACAGCTGTATACGGTTGGTATTATTGGAACAAAATCACAAAACAAGATCAAAAACCTATCGCATCACTCGACAAGCGACAATGGTTATTCACCATCTGCGGTATCTTGGTGCTAACAGCAACATTAGGCACGCTTCTCGATCGATTTACGGACACAGATGTGCCCTATGCAGACGGTTTTTGCACTGCCATGAGTTTTGTGGCACAATTTCTCATGACACGAAAGGTCTTACAAAACTGGCTGTTGTGGATCATTGTTGATATCTGTTATATCCCATTATATATCCATAAAAATTTAATCTTAACGGCTGTACTTTATTTAGCTTTTACTATTATTGCATGGAACGGTTATCGCAACTGGCGAAAAACCCATTGGCAAACTGTAAATGCTTAAACATTGGATACTTCATTAAAAAAAATAGCTATTGTCGGCCCCGAATCAACCGGAAAATCTGTCACCGCAAAGTATTTAGCTGAACAGCTTCAAACGATTTGCGTACCTGAGTATGCCCGGTATTATTGCCAAGCTCTGAACAACCAATACACGCCACAAGATGAGGTAAACATGTTCTACGGCCAATTGGCATTGGAGGAAGCTTTGATACCAATCGCCAAAAACAATCTTTTGATATGCGACACCACCATTCTTACTGTAAAAGTTTGGTGCGACCATTTATTTGGCGACACACCACAAGAGGTCAAGAAAGAAATTGACAGAAGGCACTATGACCTGTATCTGTTAATGGATATCGATCTACCTTGGCAAGACGACCCTCTCCGGGATTTCCCTCACCAACGGGAATATTTTATGGGTGTGTGGAAGAAAGAATTACAAACCTTAGACGCTCACTACAGCGTCGTATCGGGCATAGGAGAAGAAAGGTTGGTCAATGCGCTGGCCTTCGTGAAAAGTTAAAATCACAAAACGACAGGTATATAGATACATGCATATCTATAATAATTGCCTTTATTTAGGTTCATAAATAACACAGAAAGACACGGGAAGATTTTGTTGCTTCGGATGTTGAAATCATTTGCAACAGTAGCAGATTTATTATAGCTTTAATGCGTACCTGCCGTAAAAACAAAGGCGAATCGTGTGATTCGCCTTTTTGCAAGAAAAAAATATATTCGATATTAGTTTACTCTTACATTAGCGGCATTTAAGCCTTTTGGACCACGCTCTACATCATATGTAACCGAGTCGCCTTCTCTTACTTGGTCTTTTAATCCCGAGATGTGTACAAAAACATCTGCGCTACCATCTTCAGGTGTAATAAAACCAAATCCTTTAGTTTCATTGAAAAACTTTACAGTTCCTTTATTCATATTCTTTATTTTTTTATTGGTACAAGAGTAGGCATAATAATCCACATATAAACTATTTATTTGAAAATAAACGAAATAAGTCTACTGTCCACCGCAACTGCTTTCACAAAAAAGCCCCTTAACAATAAGTTAAAGGGCCTTTTTTGCTTAAAAACTGTTTTAATACCGATACGCTTCGGCTTTATATGGGCCTTCTACTGTAACACCAATATAATTGGCCTGCTCTTCCGTTAATGTATCCAGCTCCACGCCAATATGAGCCAAGTGCAAGCGAGCCACTTTCTCATCTAAGTGTTTCGGTAATGTGTACACCTTCTTCTCGTATTTATCCGTATTTGTCCAAAGCTCAAGCTGTGCTAATGTTTGGTTGGTAAACGAATTGGACATCACAAAAGACGGGTGACCTGTCGCACAACCCAAATTGACCAAACGCCCCTCAGCCAACAAGATGATGTCCTTGCCATCAATGGTATATTTATCTACTTGTGGTTTGATTTCTACTTTAGTATTGCCATAGTTGGTATTTAACCAAGCAACATCAATTTCATTATCGAAGTGACCAATATTGCAGACAACTGTTTTATCCTTCATCGCCTTGAAATGTTCAGGACGAATAATGTCTTTATTGCCCGTAGTCGTGACGACAATATTGGCTTCTTTAACTGCATCGGTCATTTTCTTTACCTCATAACCTTCCATTGCCGCCTGTAAAGCACAAATGGGGTCGATTTCGGTTACAATAACGCGTACACCCGCCGAACGCAACGATTCAGCAGAACCTTTCCCAACATCACCATAGCCCGCTACCACAGCCACTTTTCCGGCCAACATCAAATCGGTAGCACGACGAATGGCATCCACCAAAGATTCGCGACAGCCATATTTGTTGTCAAACTTCGATTTGGTTACGGAATCGTTCACATTAATGGCAGGAAGGTGCAATGTGCCATTTTTATAGCGTTCGTAAAGACGATGTACGCCTGTAGTCGTTTCCTCAGAAAGGCCTTTAATACCGTCGATCAATTCTGGATATTGATCAAAGACCATATTCGTCAAATCTCCACCATCATCCAAAATCATATTAAGGGGTTGACGCGTCTCGCCGAAGAATAGGGTCTGTTCAATACACCAATTAAACTCTTCTTCGCTCATGCCTTTCCAAGCATATACCGGAATACCGGCAGCAGCAATGGCGGCAGCAGCATGGTCTTGGGTCGAGAAAATATTACAGGACGACCAGCTCACTTCCGCGCCCAATTCCACCAACGTTTCGATGAGCACGGCTGTTTGTATGGTCATGTGAAGACATCCGGCAATTCTCGCCCCTTTTAACGGCTTTGATAGCCCAAATTCCTTGCGCAAGCTCATCAAACCTGGCATTTCTGCTTCTGCCAATTCTATTTCCTTTCTTCCCCACGCTGCCAAAGAAATGTCTTTTACTTTGTAAGGAACATACGTAGTTTCTACCGACGACATATTATTATTATTTAAATGAATGCACAAAAATAGCGCATAGCCCTATCAAATCAAAAAGATACACGATTATTCTCTTAAATCTGACATTATCTTGAGGATAATCTCTTGATTAACGATCAATAATCTACTACCTTTGCTCTTATTAGAGAGCTTATTGTATTAGCTTTTTTGTAGAAGGGATTTTAATTTTTACTTTGTTAATTTAAAAAAATGTATCCAGAATATTTAGTTGCGCCCATGCGCCAAGAGTTGGTAGACGCGGGATTCCAAGAATTGAAAACACCAGAAGAAGTTGATACGGCCATCCCTTCTGAGGGAACTGTTTTTGTAGTGGTGAACTCTGTATGTGGCTGTGCCGCAGCCAACGCACGTCCTGCTGCCCGCTTTGCCGTTGAAAATGGGAAAAAACCGAACAAATTGGTAACCGTCTTTGCCGGAATGGAGAAAGGTGCCGTAGAAAAAGCTCGCGAATACATGTTGCCTTATCCGCCCTCTTCTCCTGCCATGGCCCTGTTCAAAGACGGCAAGTTGGTTCACATGATTGAAAGACACATGATTGAAGGCCGCCCTGCTCAAATGATCGCAGACAATTTAATTGCGGCATTCGACGAATACTGTTAATGCAGCTTTTTGATTTTTTAAAGAAAAAGCTCTCCCTCTTTTGATTTGGAGAGCTTTTTTTGTACCTTGTAAACTATAAATTTAAATTAGCTCCATTATCACATGCGTTTGCTTTATTCCACCGCTGTCCTCTTTTTATTGCTAGGCCTCATCGGTTGCACAACCAACAAAGAAGTCGATTTGATTGTTTACAATGCGAAGGTATATACCGTTGATTCTGCCTTTCGACAAGCAGAAGCTTTTGCCATCAAGAATGGCATTTTCATCGATATTGGCAACACGACTGATATTCAAAAAAAATACATAGCCAAGGAATCTATAAACGCTAAGGGCAAACCTGTTTATCCAGGGTTTTATGATGCACACGCACACTTTTTCATGTTGTCAGATCTCTTGGACCAAGTTGATTTAAATGGCTCCAAATCCATAGAAGAAGTCATCAGCCGTCTGAAAGCATACCACGTGGCGCATCCGCACAAGAAATGGATCGTCGGCGGGGGTTGGGATCAAAACCTATGGCCCGATAAGGCATTTCCGACCAAAGATAGCCTAGATAAATATTTCCCTGAAACCCCTATTTATCTATCTCGCGTAGACTATCACGCCGCATGGGTCAATAGCAAGGCCTTGGAAATTGCCCGTTTGGACAGCGCTTATATCATGGAAGGTGGGCTAATCGCTACCGATAGCTTAGGAAAACCAAATGGAGTGCTTGTCGACAACGCCATGTCCGTGGTTTCGAAACATATTCCAGATACGGAGGAACACGAGTTACTATCCGGTCTACGGAAAGCACAGGATTCTTTGTTTTCAGTTGGCCTGACATCTATTGTGGACGCAGGACTATCAATGGATCAGTTGGAAATATTAAAAAAATTCTATCAAAAAGACTCCCTCAAAATCAGGGATTATGCCATGATTATGGGTGACCCCCGCCACATTGATAAACTTATCAAAGAAGGCTTTTTTGAGAGTGACCGTTTAAATATACGATCAGTCAAACTAATGGCCGATGGTGCTTTGGGATCAAGAGGAGCTTGCTTATTAGAGCATTACCATGACGCGCCAACCAAAGGATTCTTGTTGCACAGTCCCGAAGAATTTGACACAACTATCAAAAAATTGGCCAATACTAATTTTCAGGTAAACACGCATGCCATTGGTGATTCGGCCAATAGATTGATGTTAGACACTTATGGGAAATACCTGCAACATCCTGAAAAAAGGAGATGGCGAATCGAACACGCACAAGTCATCGCACCAACGGACTTTGTCAAATTCGCCCGCTTTCACATTATCCCCTCCGTACAACCTACCCATGCCACCTCAGACATGTATTGGGCCGGGCAACGATTAGGCGAAGAACGCTTAAAAGGAGCGTACGCCTACAAAGATTTACTTCACCAATACGGCTTGTTAGCGCTGGGAAGCGATTTTCCGGTTGAACATTTCAATCCTCTATATGGATTCCACGCTGCCGTTGCACGAGTGGATAAAATGGGTTTCCCGGCTGGTGGCTTTCAAATGGAAAACGCCATCACACGGGAAGAAGCTTTGCGCGGGATGACCATTTGGGCAGCCTATTCATGCTTTCAAGAGAAAAAGCGAGGAAGCATAGAAAAAGGAAAGGATGCTGACTTCGTCATTTTAGAAGACGATATCATGACTGTTCCCGATGAAAAACTGCGCAATATCAAAACCCTGCGCACCGTTATTGCCGGAGAATCGGTATTTCAACGTCATCAATAATTGAACAATGTCCAAAAGCAATGAAAAACACGCTCGTGCCAAAATCAGCAAAAGTTTCAAATATGCTTTTGAAGGTATAAAATATTTTATTACTTACGAGCGAAACGCCAAAGTACATAGCATTGCCACCGTATTTACCATATTAGCCGGTTGGTATTTTGATATTGACAAAGTAGAATGGTTGACGGTGATCGTCTGTATAGGATTTGTTTGGACTATGGAAATCATCAACACAGCTCTGGAAACCATCTGTGACTATATATCCCCCACACATCAACCCAAAATCAAAATCATCAAAGATTTATCGGCTGCGGCTGTATTGGTAAGTGCCATAACGGCGGCCATCGTAGGAGGTTATATTTTTATACCGAGAATAGTTAATTTAATTGTTAATTGTCAATGATAAATTGTTAATTCCTATATATTCATTAACCATTAACAATTTATCATTAATCATTTTTCTATTGCATATCAAACAAATGCTTCTCGGCATGGTAAGATGAACGTACCAACGGTCCCGACTCCACATATTTAAAGCCCATTTCCAGCCCAATGTACTTATACTTTTCAAATTGCGCCGGTGAAATCCACTCCACTACAGGATGGTGCGCCTTAGTCGGTTGCAGGTATTGTCCCAATGTCAAGATATGAACCCCGACGTTGTACAAATCCTGCATAGCTTCCACCACATCTTCTTCCGTTTCACCAAATCCCAGCATAATACCTGACTTCGTGCGAAGACCGGCTTCAGAAATGCGGCGTAAACATTCCAATGAACGGTCGTATTTCGCTTGGATACGCACTTCGCGCGTCAGACGGCGTACCGTTTCCAAATTATGCGAAACCACTTCTGGACGCACCTCAAGAACTCTCTCCAGGTTTTCCCACTGCCCTTTAAAATCTGGGATAAGAGTTTCCAATGTCGTCTCAGGACTTTCCCGACGAATAGCATTGATAGTCTCTGCCCAAATGATAGAACCTCCATCTTTCAAATCGTCCCGGTCCACTGAAGTGATAACACAGTGCTTTACCTGCATTAATTTCACTGAATTGGCAACACGATTCGGTTCGTCCCAATCCACAGCCAATGGCCTTCCAGTAGCGACAGCGCAGAAAGAACAAGAGCGCGTACAGATATTCCCCAAAATCATAAAAGTAGCCGTTCCTGCACCCCAACATTCACCCATATTCGGGCAATTACCACTCTCACAGATGGTATGTAGCTTATGCTCGTCTACCAAACTTCTGACATGGCGATACTCTTTGCCCACAGGCAGTTTAACACGCAACCAATCTGGCTTGCGCTGTGTCTCTGTTGCCGGAATTACAGGAAGTTCAATCATAGTGCAAAGTTAAACATTATTCCGCTAAAAAACCCATAAACCAATTGTTGTTACAATCTCATTTTATTGAGGTACGCACATTCATGAGACCATATTAAGAATATTTTCAGATATTTGTATAGCAAACTAATACATCTGTGAGCATGCGCAATTTATTATTGATCATTTTCGTTCTTATCTCGACCGACTTCGGGTTCGCTCAACAATCTGAACCCAACCTTATCCCTAGGCCCGAAAAGGTGCTGCTTAGTGGTTATGGCAACTATCAGATTCCTCCAAATATAGCGGTATACATTACCGAAAATTTTGCAAATGTTGCCTCTTTGCTGTCGGAATATCCGAACTTAACCACCTTGCCTCCGGAAACGGTTAAAAAGATAGGCAAGAAACATAACCAAGGTATCCGGTTATTTCAAGCTGATGGTGTAGACAAAATCGAAGCCAATGCCTATAAATTGACAATTGATGAAACAGGCATTCTCATCAAGGCCCATAATCCCGAAGCCATGATTTCTGGAATTTACACCTTGATCCAATTAGCTCTTCTACAAGAAGATCCACTTTCATTACCACAGCTCGTTGTCCAGGACAAACCCCGATTCAAGTACAGAGGATTGCACTTGGATGTATCGCGTCATTTCATGCCTCTTTCGTTTCTGAAGAAATACATAGATGTCATGGCGCTCTACAAGTTCAACTATTTCCACTGGCACTTGACCGATGGAGCAGGTTGGCGCCTGGAAATCAAGCAATATCCCGAATTAACACAAAAAGCTGCTTGGCGAACTCATTCTCTTTGGAAAGAGTGGTGGAACAATGGCAGGCGATACATAGAGCAAGGGGCACCCAATGCCAGCGGCGGATTCTATACACAAGATCAAGCTAGAGAATTAGTACAGTATGCCACTCGCAAGGGCATCACAATTATTCCCGAGATAGAAATGCCCGGACATTCCGAAGAAGTGTTGGCTGTTTACCCTCACCTGTCTTGTAGTGGAAAACCATATACTGAAGGTGAATTTTGTATAGGCAATCCAGAAACCTTTACTTTCTTAAAAAATGTATTAAACGAGGTCCTCGACATCTTTCCTTCAGAATACATCCATATTGGTGGAGACGAGGCTGACAAAAAACATTGGAAAAATTGTCCCAAATGTCAAGCTTTAAAGGCAGAACTTCAGCTCAAGGATGAAGATGAACTACAGAGTTATGCCATCAAGCAAATGGATGAATATTTACAATCGAAAGGAAGAAAGCTTATTGGATGGGACGAAATATTAGAAGGTGGATTGACAAAAGGGGCGACTGTCATGAGTTGGCGCGGTGAAGAGGGCGGGGTCAATGCCGCAAACATGGGGCACGACGTGATTATGACACCATCAAATTACTTATATTTTGACAGTTATCAAACAGATCCGCGCACGCAGCCTGAGGCAAATGGAGGTTATTTGACGCTAGACAAAGTGTATGCATACAATCCCATCCCCAAAGGTCTGGAAAAAGATAAAGAAAAACATATATTAGGTGCACAGGCCAACCTTTGGACAGAATATATGCCAACCTTTCAGCATGTAGAATATATGGCTTTTCCACGAGCATTGGCCTTAGCTGAAGTAAACTGGACCAAACAAGAGGCTAGAAGTTGGCCGGATTTCAAAAAAAGATTGCAAGACCATTATAAGATTTTGCAACGGTTAGAAATCAACTATTATCGGCCGTCTTACCACGTAGAGTCGGAAGTGGTATTCCACGCCGAAAAAAAGAGCAATACGGTAAGTCTAAAGTCGGAGCAGATAAATCCGAATATTTTCTACACGACCGATGGTACAGTGCCAACAAACAAATCAACGCCTTATACTAACCCTATCGAGTTGAGCACTACCGCTACCCTTAAGGCGGCTTCTTTCATAGATGCCACACGGGTCAGTCCGATCGAAACGGTCACATTGGACATTCACAAAGCCATTGGCAAAAAAGTTCTATATACCCATCCTTGGGAAGGCTATCCAGCTCAAAAAGAGCTTACGCTAACCAACGGCATCAAAGGCGGCTTGAGTTACCATGACAAGCAATGGCAAGGATTCACTAAAGACATAGATGTCACTGTTGATTTTGAACGGAGAGAGGAGATCAGTTCGGTGGCCATGCAGTTTATGCAACTTCCCGGCCCCGGCGTTTTCTATCCGGGTGAATTCAAAGTATTGCTATCCGACAACGGGAAGAACTTCAGGGAGATAGGTGTTCTAAAAAACATGGAAAACACAACCGATCCAAGACTGAAATTTCAGACTTTTGAAGTGAAATTAGATAGCCCACAAATGGCACGATATGTCAGAATTGTGGCAACCAATCCCATGAAAGGTTATCTGTTTACGGACGAGATTATCATATATTAAAAGAAACCGGCGCCCCAAGGGTCGCCGGTTTCTTTTAAGGAACTTGTGGCTATTTCTTAAAAAGTATAACGTGCAGTTACACCACCATTGAAATAAAAGCCACTATAGTAACCTGAGGCTTTCACCACATGAATAGTAGGACGTACATCAGCAGAAAATGCAAATGGGGCATTTTTCAGTTTATAATCTACACCTCCTGTAGGGAAGATACCAGCACTAAATCCCTTGTAGTATTCGTAATCGGAAAAGGTATTTGCAAGCACGGCACCGCCACCAACAAACCATTTGAACCCTTCAATATTACCAATTGGGAAATGGTGTTGATAAGCTCCCGAAAAAGATAGGTTTGTCCATTTTTCACCTGCGACCGAACGAGGTCTGAAGCCTAAATCAAATTCTAATGCGCCCGGCTCTGAAATAAATGTCTTAAAGGCTACGCCGACAACATCATAGTAACTTTCTCCCAAACGGATACCGATAGATCCTTTGTAGTCTTGTGCGAACGATGCGGCTGCAAAAAACAGGCCGACAAAGAGTAAGGTAAGTTTTTTCATAGAATTGTTGCTTTTAGTTTTTAATGATATATTTTACTGTTATTCATGTAACAAAAACTGTTCCAAACAAGCAAAAACTGCCCCGATCGTATACTTTGGACAAAAACAAGCAGGATAGAACGTGCAAAATGTCCTCATTTCCCGAAGAAGAAAAACAAAGCAGAAACAACGAGAAAAACTAAAGTTTTCAACACATCCTGTTTTTAATAAAAAAAATGTAACTTTGCACTCCGACAAAGCAGTCGGAATTCCCCTCTTAACAAAAGGCATTTCCTGGCTTTGGAAAACACAACAGATTGATAGTTAATTTTTTGAACAAGAAAAATAATGCCTAGAAACACCTCCATCAATTCCGTTTTAATCATTGGTTCAGGGCCTATTGTTATTGGCCAAGCCTGTGAATTTGATTATTCAGGATCGCAAGCAGCCCTCTCTTTAAAAGAAGAAGGCATCAAAGTATCCATTATCAATTCGAACCCTGCAACCATTATGACCGATAAGGTCATTGCTGACCATGTTTATTTACTACCGTTGACATGCGAAAGCATCGAGCATATTTTGCAAGAGCAACAAATCGATGCTGTACTTCCAACAATGGGAGGACAAACCGCGTTGAACCTATGTATCGAAGCCTCCAACCTGGGTTTATGGGAAAAATACAACGTGAAAGTCATCGGTGTGGATGTGGCCGCTATCGAAAAAACAGAAAATCGTGAAGAGTTCCGGAAATTAATGGTCGATATTGGCGTCGGTGTAGCCAGATCCAAAATCGCCAACTCTTTTTTGGAGGGGAAAGAAGCCGCGCAGGAAATCGGTTTTCCATTGGTTATCCGTCCTTCCTACACACTGGCCGGCACCGGAGGTGGTTTTGTTCACCGCAAAGAGGATTTTGATGCGGCTTTGAACAGAGGTCTGCATGCTTCACCCACACATGAGGTGTTGGTTGAACAAGCTGTACTAGGCTGGAAAGAATTTGAATTGGAATTATTACGCGATTCCAATGACAACGTTATTATCATCTGTACGATCGAGAATTTTGATCCTATGGGAATCCATACCGGAGATTCTATTACGGTTGCTCCGGGCATGACGCTATCTGACAAATGCTATCAAGATATGCGCAATCAAGCTATACGAATGATGCGTTCCATCGGAAACTTTGCAGGAGGTTGTAACGTGCAGTTCTCCGTCAATCCGGAAAACGAAGATATCATCGCTATCGAAATCAACCCACGTGTTTCCCGTTCTTCAGCATTGGCATCCAAGGCTACAGGCTATCCTATTGCGAAGATCGCGGCAAAATTGGCGATTGGTTACAATTTGGATGAATTGCAAAACCAAATTACAAAAACCACATCTGCTTATTTTGAACCTACTTTGGATTACGTAATTGTCAAAATCCCGCGTTTTAACTTTGACAAATTCAAAGGTGCCAACAAGGAGTTGGGTTTGCAGATGAAAGCGGTTGGTGAGGTAATGGCCATCGGCCGGACGTTTATTGAAGCGTTACAGAAAGCCTGCCAGTCATTGGAAACAAACCGCGGAGGTTTAGGTGCCGATGGACGTCAGTTGCGCAATCTAGACGAGATCATGTACAGTCTGGAGCATCCAAGTGCTGATCGAGTATTCCATATTAAAGACGCTTTTGACTTAGGTGTTCCGTTAGAATCAATTCGCAAAGTCACACGTATCGATAAATGGTTTTTGGTACAGATCCAAGAACTGGTGCAATTGGAAACAGAATTGCGTCGCTATCAGCTGAATAATATTCCTCGTGACTTCTTTATAACCTTGAAACAAAAGGGTTACTCTGACATGCAGATTTCATGGATGTTGGGTAATGTGACCGAAGACGAGGTATACGCCCGTCGCAAGGAATTAAACATTCATCGCGTGTACAAAATGGTTGATACCTGCGCAGCGGAATTCCCTGCACAGACACCTTATTATTATTCTACCTTCGAAGAGGAAAACGAATCGATTGTTTCTGACAAAAAGAAAATCGTTGTGCTCGGTTCAGGACCAAACCGTATCGGCCAGGGTATTGAGTTTGACTACTCCTGTGTTCACGGACTTATTGCGGCCAAAGAAGCAGGATATGAGGCTATCATGATCAACTGTAACCCTGAAACGGTTTCTACTGATTTCAATATGGCTGATAAACTTTACTTTGAGCCTGTCTTCTGGGAACATGTGCGTGAAATTATCGAATTGGAAAGACCTGAGGGCGTGATTGTCCAACTGGGTGGACAGACGGCTCTGAAAATGGCGGAACGTTTAGAGGCTTTAGGGGTAAAGATTATTGGTACATCCTTTGCCAACATGGATTTAGCGGAAGACCGTGGCCGTTTTTCAGACCTATTGAAAGAGCTGGACATCCCTTATCCTAAATATGGTGTTGCAACATCTGCCGAAGAGGCATTGAAAGTTGCAAACGAAGTGGGTTACCCAGTATTGGTTCGCCCATCGTACGTATTGGGTGGACAAGGCATGAGCATCGTCATCAACGACGAAGATTTGGAAAAGGCTGTGGTTAACCTGTTAAAAAACCTACCGGGCAATCATATCTTGATCGACCATTTCTTAGATCGTGCCGAGGAAGCAGAATCTGATTCCATCTGTGACGGTGAGGACGTACATATCATTGGCATGATGGAACACATAGAGCCCGCGGGTATACACTCGGGCGATTCTTCAGCAGTGCTTCCGCCATTCAGCTTATCAGAAGGTGTGCAACAAAAAATGGAAGAGTATTCTATCAAATTGGCAAAAGCCTTGAATGTAAAAGGTCTATTAAATATCCAATTTGCCGTAAAGGACGAAAACGTATACGTTATCGAGGCCAATCCTCGCGCATCGCGTACTGTACCTTTCATTGCCAAGGCATATGATGTTCCTTATATCAACATCGCCACGAAAGTGATGTTAGACATCAATAAATTGAAGGACTTTAAAATTGAACGGAAATTAGAAGGATATGCGATCAAGGAACCCGTATTTTCCTTCTCGAAATTCCCGGAAGTAGACAAACAGCTCGGTCCTGAAATGAAATCGACAGGGGAAGCTATCCGCTTCATCAAAGATTTACAGGATCCATTCTTTAGAGAACTGTACAGCAAGAAATCGATGTTCTTGAATGCCCAATAAAAAAAACGAGAGAGCGCCGTTGCATTCACAACGGCGCTCTCTCGTTTTATAATGACTAAAAAGCGCACAATCTAAACGTTATTTAGATCAACAATGAGCCTTTCCTGTTTCGCAATAAGTCTTATTTCAGATTATTGATTTCCTCTTGCTCGCGGAGTTTGGCCACATTGTTCGCATCACCAAATTCATCTGTCTTTTGTTGGAAAGCCTCTAACACCTCTTTAATAACATCTTGCGTATCCGCCGTTTGCTGATAGATTTCTGGCAATCTGCTTTCGAGTATCTGGTCTCCCAACTCGATGTTATCTACTTCAATCTTTCCGATTTTCTCGAGAACCGCTTGCTGGCTATTTCGAACATCTTCCAACTCTCGACAAATCTTCTCCATTAAATCAAACTTTTTCAGTTTATCCATAGTTTCCTCCATTTGATATTCTTCTTAAACAACAAGCAAACACTAAAATTGTTTGGACAAGCTGCCCCAGAAAGAAAACAATCGGTTAAGGATAGGGCGTTCGCTTATGCCATCATATGTCCTTTACACAGCGAAAGCCGACATTATTCGTCGGACTATCAACTTCACCCTTCCCACGGCTTCCAGCTTTGTAACGTTCACAGTATTGATCGTTGCACAAGAAAGAACCTCCTCTTTGGACACGCTTTACTAAACCTGGTTCTTGCGGATCATGGGAATCAGAAGGACCCTTTGGGTTGTTTCGTGGGCTATGAACATAATAATCAGGACGATAAAAATCCGAACACCATTCCCACACATTACCTTCCATATCATATAAACCGTAGGCATTGGGTGGGAATGATTTTACGGGGGCCGTTGTTTCAAAACCATCTTCTTTAGTGTTCTGTAAAGGAAAATCACCTTGATAAATATTCGCGAGCCATTGGCCGTTTTCCTTTTTTTCTGTTCCCCAATAATACGTTTCGTTAGTATGTTTTCCGGCCTTTGCGGCGTATTCCCATTCGGCTTCTGTAGGCAGTCGCTTACCTGCCCATTTAGCATAAGCCTCTGCATCCTGATAAGCTAATTGCGTAACGGGATAGCTTTCTTTTCCTTTGATAGAACTGTTCGGTCCTTCGGGATAACGCCAATTTGCCCCTGGAACATATTCCCACCATTGCAAGTAATTATCCATTCCCTGTACATGGACTGGAGATGAAAAAACGGCTGACCCTGGCACTAACATCGCCGGGTCAACCCCTGGAAACTGTTTGGGGTCCAGAGATCGTTCAGCCACCGTTACATATCCCGTCGCTTTTACAAATGCTTCAAACTGTGCGTTGGTCACTTCGTGCTCGTCCATGTAAAATGAGTTTACTAACACTTCATGAACAGGTTGTGCATCGGGAAAATCAGTTGAGCCCATTTGAAAAAGCCCACCTTCAATGAAAACCATCTTTGCCTGATCTTCACCGTTTTGGTAGATTAAAGAGTCTGTTTTCGTAGCAAAGCGTGAAGGAATAGGCCCCGTATGGCACACAGAAACAGCGTCTGTTGTCTGTTGCGTATCCGTATTTCCTCCTCCTTGGCACCCTCCTAACAAAACAGATACACCTAAAAACAATTTGGGAATGATCTTCATGAGAACGAATATACCTTTAAATCCGCTAAAAAACAAAAGCCCGATTTTGATCGGGCCTTCATGGTCTTAATTATGGATATGAAAAACTAGTCCACTTTCAGTTGGTTTTTCTGGTCTTTAGAAACTTTCGGACGGATTCCTGTATTGCCTCCACCATTCAACGTCAAATCATGTGGTGCATTTGTCTTCCACGCTCCCTGTGTGAAATCTGGAATAGCAATAGCTTTGCTGTTTTTTGCTACAGATTGGCAACTCAAAGGAACAATCACGCTCCAAGAAGCGCCTTCATATACCGGTTGATCAATTGGTAAACCATTACGCAAGCAGTCAATCAACCGCCAATCCATCATGAAATCCATACCGCCATGGCCTCCCACTTCTTTCGCTTGCTCACCAATATATTTAATCAATTCAGGTGTATATTTGTCATATAAACCTTTTAATTCATCTTCCTTAACAAAGCTATGTCCAAATGCAATGCCTTCTTTTGGATATTTCTGTGCAAAACCTTTTGTACCACTTAATAAGTGAAGACGGGAGTAAGGTCTTGGCGAGGTAACGTCGTGTTGCACCATCAGGGTTTTCCCTTTCTCCGTCTTGATAAGGGTCGTATCCATGTTACCACGATATTTCTTTCCAACAAAATCTTGAAAAAAAGGATCTTGGGATGCCAACTCACGGGCTTTATCGCCCATCATGAAATCTGCCGTCTGCATAGCCACCAAATGGGACATGCGATCGCCACAATTGATGTTCATACATTGGGCAATTGGACCAATACCATGCGTTGGATAAAGGTTACCGTTCATCTTGATGTTCTCACGCAAGCGCCACATGTTATCATATCCATTTTTACTAAAATTCAAGCTCAACAGATCGTGGATATAAGCGCCTTCGGCATGGACCAATTCACCGAACATTCCTTGGCGGGTCATGTTCAAAGTCAACATTTCGAAGAAGTCATAGCAACAGTTTTCCAACATCATGCAGTGCTTTTTAGTTTCTTCCGATACCTTTACCACTTCCCAGCACTCTTTCACAGTTAATCCAATAGGTACTTCACAAGCGACATGCGCACCAGCTTTCATAGCGGCAATGCTCATCGGTGCGTGAAACTCCCAAGGCGTGCATATATAGACAAGGTCTAGTTCTTCTTCTTTCAATAGCTGCAACCAACCCTCATCCCCCGAATAAGCTTTCGCTTCTTTCAAGCCTTTATTTGTCAATATCTTCTGTGCTTTGGTTACTCGGTCTGCATGACGGTCGCATAAAGCGACGATTTCCGTCCCGTCGATATAAGACAGGCGGTCAACTGCGCCCGGTCCACGCATTCCTAAACCAATAACAGCGATACGCACCTTGTCAATTTTAGGCGCCCCATATCCCCACATATTAAATCTTGGAGCTGCCGCTACTGCCGCATTATTGATGCTTGGCAACACAATAGCCGCACTTGACAAAAGCGAGGCATTTTTCAAAAAATCTCTTCTATTAGAGTTCATAAGATTGGATAAATTTCAATTTTACACATTAAAGGGGGCAATAAACACCCCCTCTAAAATCACCTATTTTAAAACAAACTAAACAGTCTTTTCACAACAACCATTTTACCAATGTACGCCAATGAAATCCGGATGCAAATGGTTATTAACTACAGCATAATGCCTTTTGTTTATACAAGTATAGGGGTATTTGAAGGTAAAAAAAAACAAAAAATCAAAGCAAACGTTTGCTCAATTTTACATTAACAAAAATGATACACATGCCAAACAATCGCTGTAAAGAGGTTTTTACCACAAACCTCTGATATTTTTAACATCTTAATTTGTGCGCTCAAAAGAGGTAATGATATGATTCATTTATAGGAAAGATATCAAGGCAATACGCTCTTTTGAGGAGGCCATTAGTCTGTTATCATACCTTCTCCGTACGATTTTGTAGGTCATTAGGCTTACTAAAAATCGAGTTGACCAACTAGCTCTTTGAGTTGCATCTCGGATAATTTTGCCTGCAATAATGACGAATTATACCGTGTTATGGCATTAATGAAATTCTCTTGTGCATCTCTGAACTCAACAGCACTAATGGAGCCAATCGTATATTTCGCTAATGTGATATTCAAGTTTTCCCGAGCGATATCCTCATTCTTTTCCTCCAGTTTCACGAGTTGTATATTGGTTAGATACGTTTCGTATGCGGTTTTAATATTTGTTTGTATCAACAGTTCTCGTTGCTCTATTTGCAGACTGGCATTATCGACTTGTATCTTGGCAATCCGTTCATTCCTACGTTGATTAAAACCGTCGAATATATTCAAAGAGGCTGTGACTCCATACGTCAGCCCCCTAGCATTGGAGCTAGCCACAAACCCTAAACTAGATTCTGATTGGGAAAAATTATACCCACCGTTTAGCCGAATGGTAGGATAACGCAACGCCTTAACATTTTTTAAATCCAGTTCAGCCAAACGCTTATTGATAGAAATCAATTGTAGTTCTGGGTTAGACATGTTAGCCCTTTCCAACAAGTCGTTATAGGCCAAGCTCTCATCAATTACGACCTCATCCTCCACGTCGAAGTCGATGTCTAAATCCCTTACCAAAAGGCTATTCAAGTTAATTTTGAGGTTTTTGACTACCTCTTGTTGCTTCAAATGTGCGGATACATCCGCATTTAAATTCACCTGCACATTCAACACTTCTAGCTTGGACGCTTTTCCTATCGAAAATCTATTTTCGGCTGTGCGAAGCCGCTCCTTTGAAATGACAATGCTTGAATCCAATGCAGCGAGGACATTTTTTTGCTCAACAATGGTATAATAAAGCGCTATGACATCCCCAACCGTTGTTATAATGGTTCTCTTCAACGCTATATCTCCTTGTTTTTGTAGTTCTTGGAATTTTTCATAACGAGCAAACATGCCTAGACCATCAAAAATGGTCCAGCCCAAGCTAACACCATAATTCATACTGTTGTTCTTGGCATTATCCAGTGAGCGTTCTTCTCCGTTATTCTGAACTTGGCGGGAATTCTGCGAACTGTTATTTTGGGCAAAGTTTGCGGTCACCGTTGGCAACATACCAGCGTTACCATAGGTAACATTTTCCGTTGCAACCACCAAATCGTTTTCAGACAATTTAATGGCATAATTATTTTCCAAAGCGATAGCTACGGCTTCTTTTGCAGTCAGGAGCTCCTGCCCTAATATCATTGCGATAGAAGAAAACCATATACAAGAAATAACTAAAATTCTTTTCATCTTACTCCTCAATATTTTCAAACTCTGGACGATGCACTTTCTTCCTCGACATCATCAAATAAAACGCCGGGATAACAAACAGTGTCAAGATCAAGGAAAATATCGTTCCTCCTACGATCACCACGCCCATTCCTATCCGGCTTGTAGATGCTGCCCCAAGCGACAATGCAATAGGCAAAGCTCCAAATGCAATAGCCAGAGATGTCATCAAAATCGGTCTCAATCGCGCTTCGGAAGCTTCGACCACGGCTTTATATTTATCATAGCCTTGCTCACGCAGTTGATTGGCAAATTCGACAATCAGAATCCCGTTCTTAGTTACCAACCCGATCAGCATAATGGTACCGATTTGACTAAAAATATTCCAAGACTGGCCAAACAACCAAAGTGAAAACAAGGCTCCGGCCACAGCCAGTGGCACGGTTATGATAATGATAATAGGATCGACAAAACTTTCAAACTGTGCAGCCAAAATCAAGAAAATCAAGAGAACAGCCAAACCAAAAGCAAACATAGTATTGGATCCACTTTCCACGAAATCGCGAGACTCGCCACCCAAATCTGTCGTAAAAGTTTCGTCTAGCACCTTCTCCCGAATGCGTTCCATGGCGTTTATTCCTTCTCCCATGCTTCTGCCAGGTGCTAGTCCTGCTGAAACTGTCGCTGCCATATAACGGTTGTTATGATACAGTTGGGGTGGACTGCTCCGTTCCTCCATTTGAACAATATTATCCAATTGCACCAATTCTCCTCGTTTATTTTTCACATAGATGGCCGCTAAATCTATCGGAGTGGCCCTGTCCTTTCTATCAAATTGACCCATCACCTGATATTGCTTACCGTTCATCATAAAATAACCGTAACGTTGTCCAGATAAAGACATTTGCAATGTTTGCGCAACATCCAAGACCGACACAGCCAATGACTGCGCTTTCTCGCGATCAATAGTCACGTAGATTTCCGGCTTATTGAATTTTAAATTCACATCTGTGATGGAAAAGGTACGGTCGCGGGAAAGTTCTTCCATAAATTCTGGAATTTTCTCTTCCAGTTTTTGGAAATTAGGTGCTTGAATGATGTACTGAATAGGAAGTCCTCCTCTTCGATTAACAGAAATAGTCGGTTGTTGTGATACAGCTACCCTAGCTTCGGAATATTGCCGTACCATTCCCGATAGATCATCGGCTATTTCGCCTTGCGTCCGATCCCGATCTTGGGGCGCAACCAACCCTAAACGCACAAAACCGCTATTGACAGATGCGGATCCGAACCCCGGAGAAGTGATTACCAAACTTACCTTCTTCTCTGGAACGGAATCGTTGATTAACATGGTCAGATCTGTCATAAAGCGATCCATATAATCGTAAGAAACACCTTCAGGAGCCGTTACCCGCAGACTAATATAGCTACGGTCGTCGTAGGGTGCCGTTTCTTTTGGCAATAGTTGAAAAAACAAATAGATTAAACCGAAACAACCCACCAAAACTGCAAAACTAAGCCATTTAAACTTTAAAAAACCTTTCAGCATACCGGCGTAGCTTTCATTCATCGCCTCGAAATAGCGTTCGGTACGCAAGTAAAATTTACTCCGCTTCTGTTCTCCACCCTTCATCAAATATGCGTTAAGCATCGGTGTCAATGTCAGTGATACAAAGGCTGAGATCAATACTGCGGCCCCGATGACTACTCCGAACTCTCGGAACAAACGCCCAACAAAGCCCTCCAAAAAGATAACGGGCAAAAACACAGCGGCCAAAGTGATGGAAATGGATATCACAGCAAAGAAAATCTCATTTGTACCTTTTACAGCTGCTTCAATCGGCGACATGCCTTCTTCTACTTTTTTAAAAATATTCTCTGTGACTACAATGCCGTCATCCACGACCAAACCGGTAGCCAAAACGATAGCCAATAGTGTCAAAACGTTAATGGAGAAACCACACAGATACATAATAAAGAATGTGGCGATCAAAGACACCGGAATATCGATCAGCGGACGGAAGGCTATGGACCAATTACGGAAAAATATATAAATGATAAGCACTACCAAAATGACAGCGATCATCAACGTTTCTACAACTTCCAATACCGATTTTTTGACAAACTGCGTATTGTCAATAGCGACGTTCATTTCAAAACCTTCCGGCAAATCATTTTCTAGTTTATCGTACTCCTTGTAAAACAATTCAGCAATATTGAGATAATTGGTGCCCGGCTGTGGAATAATAGCCATACTGACCATAGGATAACCTGAATCGGACATCTTGGTCTCAAAATTCTCCGCCTCCAACGAAGCCCTGCCAATATCGCCAAGTTTCACCGTCTTCGTCAAATCAGAACGGATAATAATGTTGTTAAACTCTTCTTCTGTCGACAGATTTCCAATAGTCTTAACTGTTAATTCTGTATTTGCACCCGTCAGTTTTCCAGAAGGCAACTCCACATTCTCCGCATTCAAGGCGGTACGCACATCCAATACGGTTAATCCATAAGAAGAAAGTTTCGCTGGGTCAATCCAAAGCCGCATGGCATATTTACGTTGCCCCCAAATCTGTACCGAACTCACACCCGGAATTGTCTGCAACCGTTGTGCTACAACATTCTCAGCATAATCCGACAATTCTAAAACGTTTCGAGTAGAACTTTGCAACGTCATCGTAATAATCGGCTCCGAATCGGCATCAGCTTTAGAAACAACCGGTGCTGCATCGATGTCCTGTGGTAGACTACGCATAGCTTGCGACACCTTGTCTCGAACATCGTTAGCCGCCTCTTCAAGATTTTTATCCAGATTGAACTCTATGTTGATGTTACTGCTTCCCTGACTACTGGTCGAAGTTATGTTTCTTATACCATCGATGGAATTGATAGCTTTTTCCAACGGTTCTGTAATTTGGGACTCAATAATATCAGGATTAGCCCCTGCATAGCTTGTGCGAACAGAAATTTGAGCCGGATCAATGGAGGGGAACTCTCGCACTCCCAAAAAAGAATAGCCAATGATGCCAAATAATATCAACATCAGATTCATGACAATGGTCAGAACAGGACGTTTAATACTTAATGTGGATAAACTCATAATTGCGACACTTTAGCGTAAATTAACTTGAACCGTCGAGCCATCTCTCAACGACATCACTCCGGAAGTCAACACGGTGTCGCCTTCATGTATACCGCTGAGCACCAAAACATCCGACTCTGTTCTTCCCCCAGTCTCTACAATGATTTCCCGAGCTTTCCCCTCTTTTACAACAAATAGCTTTTTACCATTTTGGATGGGAATCAATGCCTCAGCAGGCACTAACAAGCCATTTTGTAAGGTCTCCAATGGAAAGGTAATATTGGCGAACGCTCCGGGAATAAGTTTATTTGAAGGGTTTTGTGCAATAGCCTTGACCAATAGGGTTCTCGTATTTGCCTCTATAGCTGGTTCTGTTGCATATACTTTTGCAATATAGCTGTTTTCGGATCCTTGTACAGTGAATCTGACTTCACTGTTCTTCCCCACCATATGGGCATACTTTTCGGGAATAGCAAACAGGAGTTTGACCTGTGTAGTATTTACTAAACGCGCTATACTTACCGTCGGAGAAATATAGCTCCCTTTGGAGATATTACGCAAACCTATCGTTCCTGAAAAGGGAGCTCTTACCACTGTTTTATCCAGTTGTGCCCGTATCAATTGAATTTGAGACTGTGCCGTACGATAGTCGGCGCTTGCTATATCATACTCCTCTTGACTAATCGCTTCTTTCTCTAGCAAAAGCTTTGCTCTTCGTTCATTTTCTGACGCCAAATCGTTCCTTGTTTGGGCCTGAAGCAGTTGTGCCCGTAACTCTGCATCATTGATCCGAATAAGTACCTGTCCTTGCGATACTGTGGCCCCTTCCGAGAAATTAATAGCTTCGACAATGCCTGATAATTCGGAATGCACATCAACTTGTTCATTGGGTTCTATCGATCCCGATAATGTAATATAATCAGAAAATGGTTGTCCCTTTACAATTTTTCCAAAAACTTTCGCACTTCTTCTATTTCCTCCAGAAATTCCGGCTGTATTCTTTTCGTCTTCTTTCTTATTTTGTTGAATACGATAAAAAACCAATGCAACTACAGCCAGCACGAATATCAATAGCACAAAAACAGATTTCTTCTTCATATACTAAGAAAATAGATTCAAGTCCTAAATTTAGCAATTATTAGGTGACCAAATTGTAATAATCTTAATATATCAGACAACGTGTAGGAAGAGTATTGGTTATAGCTAGCGCTCACAGCGCTATTGCCACGGGAAGCTTGGGATCAAGCTGAATTCTTGGGGGGATATCAAAAATTTCTTAGTTTAGCATCTTTAATACAGATACCCCTTGCAAGAAGCCGAACGTAAATTACTATCCCTATTGATGCCCGAAGGGCTTTTAGAATACTTTCAGATTTTAAACGTCGATCAGGTTGACAATCAACTCCACATTTATTTAGATGAGCTTAATATTGCTCCGACCGGCTATGAGAACAGCAAGTTGGAGTCAAAGGGCTTCATGCCTTCCACCGAGATTTCAGACTTTCCCATTCGGGGTCAGAAAGTAACACTACATATCCGCCGCCGTCGCTGGACGGTCCTAGATACCAGACAGATCATTACAAGAGATTGGAACTTGGTGCGTGAGGGTAATCGAATGACGACTGAATTCGGGCTTTTTTTAAAGAAGATATTTGGATAACCATCCTGTAAGTGCCCGATTGGTAGGATTATTCTTCCAGATGGACGGCAAACAACTTCAGGATCAATACAAGAATCACCTCAGTGACTTCCATGATTGGAACCAAAAGCCTCATGCAGAGAACTGGACATTGTTTCCTGGAAATGTCTCCGAACACCTGAGCATCGATGAGACCAGCTTTAGCAACGGTGAACTATATACCATTGTTAGCAGTAAATCGGCAAAAGGGCGTAAAGGGACGATTCTAGCAACTATTAAGGGCACAAAGGCTGAGGATATCGTGACTGTCCTTGAACGGATACCCTTGCGTTCAAGGAATAAGGTAAAGGAGGTGACCATGGATATGGCTCCCAACATGGCGAAGGCTATACGAAGGTGTTTCAGGAATGCCAGGCGTGTAATCGATCGGTTCCATGTCCAAAAGCTAGCATATGATGCCGTGCAGGAACTCCGTATCAAATACCGCTGGGAAGTCTTGGATGCAGAAAGCAAGAAGATAATGGAATCGCGGAAGCGGGGGATCCCATATGAACCCGAGTTGTTGCCCAATGGAGATACGCTCAAACAGCTATTGGCCAGATCGAGGCACCTCCTGTTCAAGCATCCCAGCCGATGGTCCGAAAGCCAGAAGCACCGAGCTGAATTGTTGTTCATACGGTTTCCCAAAATAAAGCTGGCTTATGATCTCGGAATTGCCTTGGGTGATATCTTCAACAAATGCAAGGACAAAAAGGTAGCATTTACCAAACTTGGTCTGTGGCACAATCAGATCGAGAATGCGGGCATTGCTTCATTTGAGAGTGTCGCAAGATCCATTGCAGCGCATCATCAATACATTCTCCACTACTTCGACAACAGAAGTACCAATGCATCCGCAGAAGCTTTCAACGCTAAACTCAAAGCTTTCAGGAGTGTCTTTCGTGGTGTAAGAGACACGACATTTTTCCTGTACAGAGTGATGAAATTGTATGCTTAAAAAACATTAACCCCCAAACTTTCGGTATGATCCCTTCATTTCACCCGGAACGTCAGAACAAGGTGCCGACTAAATCCCAAAGAGCCGTGGAGGCGCGCATGGGTTGATCGAGCGTCTCATAAAACAAAAGAGAGCCCCTCGGTGTTCCCGGGGGCCCTCTCTGTGGGCTTAGGCGCCGACCTACTCTCCCACCTGTTACGGCAGTACCATCGGCTCTGGCGGGCTTGACTGCTCTGTTCG
>Ga0222429_100175_pt1 | contig 96236 bp, 72 predicted proteins | sample 1B50Ametagenome_FD_182475 | JGI IMG/M metagenome (GOLD analysis project Ga0222429, IMG submission 182475) | Enriched microbial communities from leaf-cutter ant dump, University of Wisconsin, Madison, United States - 1B50A (version 2) | ecosystem: Environmental > Terrestrial > Nest > Insects nest...
CGGTGTCGGTATTCCTGGATGTAACCGCAGTGCGGATCGTGATGTTTGCCGCCGTGATGATCGTTTCATCAATAGTGGGTGTGTTTGTAGTGCTGTACTTTAAGTTTGTGCTGGGACAAGCCACACCAGGCTGGGCCACCAGTGTCATATCCGGGCTGTTTATTGTTTTTATACAAGGATTTTTTATTGCCCTTTTTATCCTGTTTGTGGTGTTGAGCTCACGGCGGTATACCAGTTTTATCCCGTATTTCGGATATAAGAAATTTATTGAATCGGTAGAGTGACATTTACAGAGTATCTCATATCCAAGAAGATTGATGCCGGCCGCCTGAAAGCGGCAGAGCCCGAACTGTTCAGCGAGTGGGAGCAGGAGTTTGAGCAGATGCATCCCGAGAGTTTTACGGTACGGAAAAAGTATAAAATTAACCCGCTGAGAAGGAAATACCTTTTAAGTGAAAAGTGAAAAACTAAAAATGAAAAATGAAAAGTTGTGGTAGATCCTCCTTTCATTTTTCATTTTTCATTTTTCATTTTTCATTTAGTTCACTAACTTGCACCCAAAATACATCGGATACTTATGAATTTTCCTGAAGGAATCAAATACACTGAAGAACACGAATGGATCAGCCTGGACGGAGATGTGGCTACTATCGGTATTACTGACTTCGCACAGAGCGAATTGGGCGATATTGTCTTCGTAGAGGTAGAGACCGTAGGTGAGTCGCTGGCTAAAAATGAAGTTTTTGGTACGGTAGAAGCGGTTAAGACAGTTTCTGATCTTTATCTGCCGGTAAGCGGAGAAGTACTGGAAGTAAACGAAAGGCTGGCGGATGAGCCTGAGCTGATCAATAATGACCCCTTCGGAGAAGGCTGGATTATCAAACTCAAAGTAGATAACCTGGCAGATGTAGACGCGCTGATGGATGCAGATGCTTATAAAGAATCGGTGGGGCATTGATTATGAGTTGGAATGATTAAAATAACAGGTAGCCCATGATTGGGCTATTTTTTTGTAATACAAATGAACCTGCTGGTAAAAAACGCTGAAATTGCAGATAAAAATTCTTCTTTTAACGGTAAAACCGTGAACTTCCGGGTGAAGGACGGCCGGATTACCGAGCTGTCGGATGGTTCTTTAAATGCCGGAGACTCCGAGGTGTTTGACGCTAAAGGAATGCTGGTTTCTCCGGGCTGGACAGACGGTGGAACCCACCTGAAAGACCCGGGCTATGAATGGCTGGATGACCTGGAATCACTGAGCGAGGCTGCCGCCTACGGTGGTTTTACCCGCGTGCTGGGTTTTCCCAATACCCAGCCGGTGGTACAGAGTAAAGAGGCCATCAGCTACTTTACCCGTTTTAACAGCCGGAATGCCGTACAGCTGCTGAACCTGGCGGCTGTAACCCGCGACTGCAAAGGGGAAGATTTTACGGATATGATCGACCTGAAAACAGGAGGTGCAGCGGGTTTCTCTGACGGAAAAGAGGCAATTCAGAATTCAGATATATTTCTCAAAACCCTTCAGTACCTTGAGCCACTGGATACCGTACTGGTGGTAAAGTCGGAAGACCGTTATCTGAGCATGTACGGGCAGATGCATGAGGGCATTACCAGCACTCTGCTGGGCATGAAGGGCATTCCTTCAGCCGGTGAAGAGCTGATGATCATGCGAAATCTGAAGCTGCTGGAATACAGCGGAGTGAAGTCGGAGAGGCCTATCCTGCATTTCTCTACCATCTCTACCCAGGGGGCTGTAGAACTGATCAGGGAGGCCAAAAAGAAAGGCCTGCCCGTTTCCTGCGATATTGCTGCCCATCACCTGGTGTTTACCGAAGAAGACCTGATGAGCTTTGACACTAACCTGAAGGTGTATCCGCCGTTCCGTTCGGAAGAAGACATTACGGCCCTGAAAGCAGGATTGAATGACGGCACCATTGATATGGTGGTGTCTGACCATAATTCATGGGATGAGGAGCACAAAACCCTGGAATTTGATGCGGCGGAGTTTGGGGCCGTGGGTCTGCAGACCGTATTTCCGGTAGCCCTGCAGCATGGCGGGGTGGAAGGAGTGCTGGAAACGTTGGTTTATAACCCACGCAGAATCTTCCGGCTGACACAGTCTAAAGTAGAGCAGGGAGAAGTGGCCGATCTTACATTTTTTTCAGTAGATGATGAGTATGTTTTCTCAGAAAATACAATCCGTTCCAAAGGAAAAAATTCTCCTTTCCTGGGGCGGCAGCTGAAAGGCAGGGCCAGGGCCATTTTAAATAACGGATTTTTTAAGGTACTTGATGAGAAGTTAGCTATTAGAAATTAGCTATTAGAAATTAGCTATTAGAAATTAGTATGCAAAATGCCCATGATAAATCTAATATCTAACTTCTGATTTCTAATACCCAAAATTTTTGCAAATGAGAAGAGTTTTAAATATCTCCCTTTTTTACGGGCTGCTGGCCGGGGTGCTTTACTTTCTCTTTTTTCTCCTGATGTATTTTACCATTGAGAATCCGCTGGGCAATAAAACGGCTCCTCTGGGCCTCCAGGTAATTGTGGTATTGTTTGGTATATGGTATTTTAAGCGCCGGAACCAGGGATACCTGCATTTTTACGAAGGCTTTACCATTGGGTTGGTGGCTAATCTCCTGGCAGCGCTGCTCAGTGGCCTGCTCATTTTTGCCTTCCTGGAAATAGTGGATATGCGCCCTTTTACCACCTGGATTTCAGAAAGCATATCTTTTTTAACGGCTGACAGACCCTCTAAAAAAGAGATCATGTCAGACGAAGCTTTTGAAAAGATGCTGGCTTCCCTGCAGAACAGTACCACTTCTTCTGTTATCTTTGACAGATTAATTGCCTCTTTCTGGGCAATTTTCCCGATAGGCCTTTTTTGTATGGCATTGCGTAAAATTAAACCTTCATAAATATGGAAAAAGTATCTACAGCCAGAATCGCCTTAAAATGGGGGCTCATCTACGGTTTATTAAGCATCGTGGTGAATACCATTATCTATACTTTTAATCTCATGGAACAGCAATGGATTAACTTGGTATTTTCTTTTGTACTGTCATTTGGAATACTATACCTGGCTTTTAAGGAGTTTCGGGATCTGAACGGCGGCTTTATGAAATTCGGACAGGGTCTGGGCCTGGGTATGCTGCTGTTTGTAACCGGCGGCGTGCTGATTTCGGTCTATGATTTTGTGTATAAAAAGCTGATTGATCCAAGTGTTGTGGATAAACTCCTGGAGATAACCGAGAGGCAGTATGAGAAAGCCGGTATGTCTCCTGAAATGATAGAGCAGGCCTTGGAAACCGCCAAACCCTGGATGACCGGCCCGCTGGCACCTGTGATAATGATCTTTTCCATTGCTTTCATCGGGTTTATCTGTTCGCTGATTATGGCGGCTATTATGAAGAAAAACCAGCCCGTGTTTGAATAAATATGTGGAGTATATTCAGGAAAGAAGTATCTGCATTTTTTAATTCGCTGATTGCCTATATTGTTATCGGGGTATTTTTACTCCTGAACGGCCTCCTGTTCTGGCTGTACCCCGAAACCAATATCCTGGATTACGGTTATGCGGAGATGGACGGCTTTTTTCAGCTATGTCCCTATATTCTCCTGTTCCTGGTGCCGGCCATTACCATGCGGATGTTTTCGGAAGAGCTGAGATCGGGAACCATAGAATTCCTGATGACGCGGCCGGTATCACTGCGGGCTATTGTAGGAGGCAAGTATTTGTCGTGTATTTTTATCATTGTACTGGCGCTGCTGCCCACGCTGATCTATTATATCAGCCTGTACAGGCTGGGCAACCCGGAGGGCAATATAGATTCTGCCGCCGTGGCCGGCTCTTATTTCGGCCTGGTGCTGTTGTCTTCAGTATATGCGGCCGCAGGACTGTTCCTGTCTTCAGTAACCCGTAACCAGGTAGTGGCTTTCCTGCTTACGGCGGTGGTATGCTATATCCTGTTTGCAGGATTGGACCAGTTTTCGGGTTTGTTTTCAGGAGTAGTTCAGTATGTTTTATCTTATTTGGGCCTGAGTTTTCATTATAATTCTCTTGGGAAGGGTATTATTGACAGCCGAGACGTCATTTATTTTGTGAGTGTCTCCCTTGTTTTCCTTGTATTTACCTTATCATCATTAAACAGCATTAGAAAATGATTGCGTTAAAGATTTTTCACATCAATTCTTTCAGTTCGGAAGACTTTAAAGGGAACCCGGCGGGGGTAGTACCCCTTGACTTTTGGATCTCAGACGATTTGATGCAGAAGATTGCTAACCAGAACGGGCTGTCAGAGACAGCTTTTTTCGTTAAAACCGTGCGGGGTTTTTATATCCGCTGGTTTACCCCCGAAGTAGAGGTGCCTTTATGCGGGCACGCCACCCTGGCCAGCGGTTATGTGCTGACCGAGTTTATGGGGCATCCTGAAGACCGGATCCTGTTTGAATCGAACAGCGGCGACCTGGAGTTTGTAAAAAAAGACGGCATATATTATCTTGATTTTCCTGCATTTATACCGGAAGAGAAAGAATACGATTTTCCTTTTCAGAAGGTGCTGGGCCTTAAGCCGCAAAGGATCTTAAAGGCCAATGAAGATATCATGGCAGTGTTCAGCTCGGAAGAAGAGGTTCTGCAGGTCCGCCCGGACTTTAATGCTTTATTAAAATTGAAAGCCAGGGGCCTGATCGTTACCGCACCGGGGAATAAGGTAGATTTCGTATCCCGCTTTTTTGCGCCGGGCCTGGGCATTAATGAAGACCCTGTGACCGGTTCGTCTTTTACCAAATTATTTCCCTATTGGGCCAAAGAGCTGGGTAAAACGGTTTTTGTGGCGGAACAGATATCTGAAAGAGGCGGAAGAGTGACCGGGGAGTACCGGGGTGACCGGGTGCTGATTGGTGGAGATGCCATGGCTTATCTGAAAGGAGAAATATATATCAAAAACTAACAGGGGCTTAAGTGCTTTGAATACAATATTTAAGCATTTACTTGACAACCCCTGTTTCAATTTCGTACTTTTGCGTTTATTTTAAACAAAAAGGGCCATGGCTCAGGGTATCCGGCAGCTCTATTAATCGTTTCTAATGAAATTATCATCGTTTAAATTTGATCTTCCAAACAGCCTGATCGCACAACATCCATACGAAGACCGGGACGGAGCCCGGATGATGGTACTGCACAGAAAATCAGGCAAAATTGAACACAAGAAATTCACGGATATTATTGACTATTTTGGTGACGGTGACGTTATGGTGGCCAATGATACCAAAGTATTTCCCGCCCGTTTATACGGCTCCAAAGAAAAGACCGGTGCCAAAATTGAGGTTTTCCTGCTTCGTGAGCTTAACCGCGAAATGCGGCTCTGGGATGTGCTGGTAGACCCGGCCCGTAAGATCCGGGTAGGGAACAAGCTGTATTTCGGAGACAGCGACCTGGTGGCGGAAGTGATTGATAATACTACCTCGCGGGGCCGGACCATCCGTTTCCTTTTTGACGGAAACCACGAAGAAATGATGGCAGCCATTTACCAGTTGGGTGAAACCCCGATTCCGAAGGATATTCTGCAGCGTGAAGTGGCGGATCACGACGAAGAGCGTTTTCAGACGATCTTCGCTGCCAACGAAGGTGCAGTGGCGGCTCCTATAGCCGGTATGCACTTTACCAAGAACATTGTACGTAAAATGGAGATCAACGGTGTGGATTTTGTGCCGCTGACCCTGCATATCGGTATCGGTACTTTCCGCCAGGTGGAAGTGGAAGATCTGACCAAACATAAGACAGATTCAGAGAATTTCTCTATTCCGGAAAAAACCTGTGATGTAGTGAACCGGGCACTGGATGAAAACAGGCGGGTATGTGCCATCGGAAGTACTTCGCTGCGGGCTATGGAATCGTCGGTTTCAGCCAATAACCGCCTGAAACCCCTGGATAACTCCTGGACCGATAAGTTTATCTTCCCGCCATTTGATTTTAAGATTGCCAATGCGCTGCTTACCAATTTCCATTTGCCGGAGTCTATCCTGCTGATGACCACCTGTGCTTTCGGCGGTTACGAAACCGTGATCGAAGCCTACCAGGTAGCCATCAAGGAAAAATATAAGTTTTATACATACGGTGACGCAATGCTGATCATTTAGTACTGAGTTTTTTATAGGTATTTACAGGCCGCTCCGCAGGAGCGCAACACCCATAACCACGGACTTCAGTCCGTGGCTTTCACCATGCCCCGCAAAATTGCCATCATAGTAGCCAGCGGCACCGGCAGCCGCATGGGGGGGGAGATTCCCAAACAGTTTCTCCCGCTGAAAGGCAAACCCGTGCTGGTGCATACCCTGGAGAAGTTCCTGGCCATCAGCGGATGTGAGATTATCCTCGCTCTGTCAGAAGAAGGTTTTGGATACTGGGAATCTATTGCCCGGGAATACCTTCCGGGTGTCCCTCTTACCCTGGTTACCGGTGGGGAAACCCGTTTTCATTCCGTTAAGAATGCTCTTGCTGCCATTGAGGGAGATGGGCCTGCGCTGGTGGCCATTCATGACGGCGTCCGGCCCTTTGTCAGCCTGAATATCCTGTTAAATTCTTTTGTAGCTGCTGAAAGTTTTGGTGCCGTAGTCACGTATGTCGACAGTAAAGATTCGGTACGTCTGTCAGAAGGCGGCACTAACCGCGCGCTGGACCGCCGGAGTGTCAAGCTGATCCAGACGCCGCAGACCTTCCGCCTGTCGGTGCTACGCAATGCCTATAATGTGCCCTATAGTGAGCATTTTACGGATGATGCCTCTGTGGTGGAGCATAGCAGTCATGCTATCCACCTGATTGAAGGCAGCTATTCCAATATCAAAATTACCACACCGGAAGATTTGGTGATGGGGGAGGTGATTTTAAGTGCTCAGTAGGGAGTTCCGAATAGAGAGTTCCGGGTGGAGAGTCCGGGTGTGCTGCCATCTGTCACCCTGAGCCTGTCGAAGGGCGCGTGAATTAATCTTTATCAAATAACTTCTTTTTGATCTATAAATCACTCACGAGCCCTTCGACAGGCTCAGGGTGACAGATGGCAGCTCACCCGGTTCTCGACTTCGCTCGAACTGACAGGTGCGCCTCGTTCGTAACTATCTAATTATAAACTTCTTAATGGAAATTAACCACCACCTCCCTTTCAAATAACTCCGCCAGCTTCCTGCTCTCCACCTCATAAAGCTGCTTATCGGCCCAGGTATTGACCGGGTTTAACAGGTGAGAGGGCACGCCCGGGCAGCTCAACGGCATTTCAAGGCCAAAGACCGGGTGGGTGTGGGTGATCACATCTTTCAGATCATTGTTTAAAACGGCTTTGATCATGGCGCGGGTGTAGCTTAACCTGATCCGTTCTCCGGTGCCATACCCGCCGCCGCTCCAGCCGGTGTTTACCATCCAGACACTTACCTGGTTCTGATCAATTTTTTCTTTCAGCATTTCAGCGTATACCTGTGGGGCCAAAGGCAGGAAAGGAGCTCCAAAGCAGGTGCTGAACGTAGGCCTGGGCTCTTTTACCCCTTCTTCCGTGCCGGCTATCCGGGCCGTATACCCGCTCAGGAAATAAAACATAGCCTGTTCCGGTGAAAGCCGGCTCAGGGGAGGCAGCACACCAAAGGCATCACAGGTCAGGAAAAAGATATGACGCGGGTTTCCGGCTACCGAAGGGATAACCGCATTTTCAATGTACTCAAGCGGGTAGCTCACCCGGGTGTTCTCGGTAACGGAGCGGTCGGCATAGTTGATGTCGTCGCTTCCCTCCAGGAAAGTCACATTTTCTACCAGCGCCCGGTCTTTTATGGCGGCATAAATCTGGGGTTCTTTTTCAGGGGAGAGGTCAATTACCTTCGCATAGCAGCCTCCTTCTATATTGAAGATGCCCTTATCCGTCCATGCGTGCTCGTCGTCTCCAATCAGGCGGCGTTCCGGGTCGGCGCTCAGCGTGGTTTTGCCGGTACCGCTCAGGCCAAAGAAAAGGGCTACGTCGCCGTTTTTCGCCTGGTTAGCACTGCAATGCATGGTCAGAACATTCCGCTCTTTGGGAAGAAGGTAATTGATAACGGTAAACATCCCTTTTTTAATTTCTCCGGTATAGCCGGTTCCGCCGATAAGGATGGTTTTACGGGCCAGTGAGATCACGGCGAAATTCTCCTGCCGGGTGCCATGAATCGCCGGGTCGGCGCGGAAGTCCGGCGCCTGTATAAGGGTCCATTCCGGTACAAAAGGTTGGCCCGGTTCAGGATGTATGAACATATTGCACACGAAAAGACTACTTTCAGGCCACTCATTGATGCAGGTAAGCGCTATGCGGTAGTCCGGATCGGCCCCGGCGTATACCTCCTGCATCCATACCTCCTCTTTCTGGTCCAGGTAATGGAGAAGGTCGGTTCTCAGTTTCTCAAAGCAGGCCTCTTCCATCGGGATGTTGAAACCGTTCCAGTCGATGGCAGAAGCCGATTCTTCCTCACGGACAAAAAATTTGTCTTTAGGGCTCCTTCCAGTAAACTTCCCGGTGTTGATCACTATTGCGCCTGACCGGCTGAGACTTGCGCGCCCTAGAAGAAGCGATTGCTGCCGGAGCTCTTCGGGTGAAAGGTTTTTGTGAATGTTCATGCTGGCTGATGATTTTATTAGGATTTCAGGCCTTTAATCCCCAATTTTGGAAGATTAAAAGGCCCTTTATCCCGGTTGTTTTTATTGATGAAGTATTTGTTTTGTGCAAATTTATGTAAAAATAAATACAATATTTGCTATGACAATTATTAAAATAAATTATTAATTATTGAATATTTGATTTTTTCAATAGGTTGATATTCAGAAGAATGTATATGTGTGTATAGAATGGTTTTGTTTTGTACTGCAATTATTTCTTAGATAAGTCTAAAATTTGGTTTATGAGAAAAATTATAAAATTTGTTTTGGCTGTTATAGGAGTGCTGACGCTGCTTGTTCTGGTGATGATACAGCGTATAGACCGCACACCTTATACGGAAACGGATCATTACAAAGAGTGGAAAGCGCAGGCCCTGGATTTACCTGTTCAGACGGGCACCTGCCGGGTAGGCTGGGCTATGAGAAATATTACTCCGGCTCAGCCGGTGCCTTTGGCCGGTTACGGGAAACGGAAAGGGCGCCATTATGAATCGGTGCATGACTCGGTGTATGTACGTTCCATAGCTTTGGAAACCGGCAGTGAACGGGTGTTTTTTGTCTCGGCCGATTTGCTTTTTATCCCGCCGAAAGTGGTGGAAGCAGTGGAAAATAAGCTGAAAAAGCCGGGGATTGCCCTGAAAAACATCCACTTCTCTGCCACGCACAGCCACAGCAGTATCGGCGGGTGGGAGAGTACTCTCACCGGTGAGCTGTTTGGCGGGAAATATGATCCGGCCGTAGTGGAGCTTCTGGCAGAACAGTTTGCCCGGGCCATTGAGGCCTCTGCTAATGACCTGGACAGCGGCCGGGTGAGCTATTCGGAAGTCATAGACGATGAAGATGTGCGGTATAGAATCAACCTGCCCGGCGGAGTACGCGACAGGGAAGTGAGGGCGCTCAGTTTTGCAAAAAATAACGGTGAGAGAGCTCACCTGATTACGTATGCTGCGCACAGCACCACTCTGAGCGACCGTAACCTGCAATTATCGCGCGATTATTCCGGCGTGCTGGTAGACTCCCTGCAGCCGGCCTTCGGAGTTTATATGGCCGGCGCGGTGGCCGGCATGGGGCCGGTGGAAAGAGGAGAAACCGAATTCGATGAGGTGCGTAACCTGGGATTAAGCGTGCTGAATCACTTTCATCAACGCAAAGAGATTCCCCTGGGGGATACGCTGGTATCAGCGCTGATTCCCGTACCTCTGCCTGAACCTACGGCCCGCCTGACCCGCCACCTGGCTTTAAGGCCCTGGGTGTTTAAGCGTTTTTTCGGGGATTATAAAGCGTATATAAAAGTAACGCAGGTAGGAAATACCCTGCTGCTGGGCATGCCGGCTGACTTTTCAGGAGAGATTATGGTGGACCTGGATAATTATGCGCGTAAAAAAGGATTAAATCTCATCATTACCAGTTTTAACGGTGGCTATATTGGCTATATTACGGCCGATAAGCTCTATGATTCGGGGCACTATGAGGCCGTGACTATGTCGTGGTACGGGTATCAGAACGGGGGGTACTTCACGGAGATCTCGAAGGACATTATTGACAGCATCGCAAAACAATGAGGGTCTCACGGAACGCTCATTTCTCACGGAACGTTTATTTTTTTCTCACAGACTTGTTTTTTTCTCACAGATCGCACAGATCGACACAGATTTTTTATTTAAAATATTATCTTTTTTATTTAAAATATTATCTGTTTTTGGTTATTTTATCTGTGTTTATCTGTGCGATCTGTGAGAAAAAACAAGTCTGTGAGAAAAACATAAAACCAAACAAAAAATGAAAATTGAAATTATTTCCGGTAGCCCCCGCCAGGGCAGCATAACTTACCGCATAGCCAGACATTTGCAGGAGGCATTGAAAGAAAAAGGAGAAACGGGCTTAATAGATGTCCGCGATTATGACCTGCCCTTTGTGCAGGAGGTGTGGAGCACCCGTGAGAAAGTGCCTGCCGAATTCAAAGACCTGGGCGAACGGATCTTCTCGGCAGATGCCTTTATCCTGGTTTCGCCGGAGTATAACGGCGGCTATTCGCCGGCATTGAAAAACCTGCTCGATCACTTTCCCAAGCAAAGCCATAAGGTATTCGGTATAGCTACGGGCACAGACGGTGCCCTGGGCGCCATGCGGTCGGCACAGCAACTGGTTCAGCTGGTAGCCGCTCTTTTTGGTATTCTGAGCCCGCAGTTGCTGATTACCCCGCATGCTGATAAGAAGTTTGATGAGGAAGGACGCCTGCTGGATACCGGTTTTCAAAAATCCATTGATATCTTTGTTAAGGAGTTTCTCTGGTTGGCAGGGAAGATAAATTGAATTTTTGTTAACATGAAATAGCTATGAGCAGTGAGCCTCAGCGGCTCATAGCCTAAAATTTTTAAATATGAAAAGAATAATCACAGCACTGGTCACCTTATTGACCGTTTCATCAGCGGTAATAGCGCAGGAGCATGTAGCCGTTCCCTTCCAGGGCAATGCATGGTTTTGTCATGCTTCGACGGAGAACCAGCAGAAAATTGGGAAAGAAGGGCTGAAAGGACTGACCGAAGCCGACGGGGAGGTTTGTATATTCTTCAGCACCCCTGCTACCGGTAAGGTTAAGTTAGGCCTGAAAGCCCGCGGCGATGCAGGGGTTTCGGTCACCTTAAACGGGGAGGTCCGAACCGTACAGGTGAAGGGAGAGGAGCTTACTGCAGTGACTGCGGGTACTTTTAAAATACAAACTCCCGGATACCAGAAGGTAAGTATTAAAAGCAGTGGAGAAGTTGATATTACCGACCTGCTGGTAGCGGGTGAGGCACTTCAACAGGGAATCACCTATGTGAAAGATGATTTTTACTGGGGAAGGAGGGGGCCTTCGGTTCACCTGAGCTATGAAATGCCTAAAGACCGGGATATCCGGTGGATTTATAACGAGATAACGGTTTCGGAAGGAAATGATGTGCAGGGAAGCTACTATATGGCCAACGGTTTTGCTGAGGGATATTTCGGGATCCAGGTGAATTCAGCTACCGAAAGAAGGATATTGTTCTCGGTATGGAGTCCTTTTAATACCGACGATCCCAAGAGTATTCCGGAAGACCAGCGTATTGTCTTGCTGAAGAAAGGAGAAGGCGTGCACACCGGGGAATTCGGTAATGAGGGCAGTGGCGGGCAAAGCTACAAGCGCTTCAACTGGAAAGCCGGCAATACCTACCGTTTCCTGACCCGGATAGAACCTTCTACCGTGCAGGGCAGTACGGAATATACGGCCTATTTCTTTGCGCCTGAAACCGGGAAATGGGAGCTGATTGCTTCATTCAGAAGGCCGGTTACCGTAACGTATGCCAAACGTTTTCACTCTTTCCTGGAGAATTTTATTACGGGAACGGGACATATCCGGAGGGAAGTGACGTTTTCCAATCAATGGGTATGTGATACGCAGGGGAAATGGAGCGAGCTCACCCGCGCGAAGTACACGGCCGATGCCACGGCCCGGAAAGGAAACCGCACAGACTACGCCGCCGGGGTGAAGAACGGCCGGTTTTACCTGGCCAACTGCGGATTCTTTTCGCCTAATGTACCATACGATACCTTTTTTGAGCGTGCGGCGGGGAATAGGGAGCCGGTGATTGATTGGAAGGAAGTGGAGGGGCTTTGAAGTTAAAAGTTAAAAACTAAAAATGAAATGACAGAATAGCTTTGTTGTATTAAATACTGACTGTTCCTTCATTTTTCATTTTTAGTTTTTAACTTTTCACTCCTCTCGTGGTTCTTTTTTGCCGTTCATACCGTTTTTTTTCTCCCGCGAAACCCCGTATCTTTATGTTTTGTTATACAGTAAATTGATAAATCTAAATTTAAAAAGATGTTTGTATTAATTGCTATTGGTATTGTTTTTATGGTGATTGGCTCGCTGGTTTCGGGCCGGTTGAAGAGTAAGTTTAGACAGTATTCGCAGATCGGGCTTTCTAACGGGCTCAGTGGCGAGGAGATAGCCCGGAAAATGCTGAACGATAACGGAATATATGATGTGAAGATCACACAGGTAGATGGCCAGCTGACGGATCATTATAATCCGCTGGACAAAACCGTAAACCTGAGCGCAGATGTATATCATGGCCGGAGTGCGGCTTCGGCAGCAGTAGCCGCCCATGAGGTGGGTCATGCCGTTCAGCATGCCACGGCTTATTCCGCATTGAAAATGCGTTCTGCTATGGTACCTGCCGTGAATGTAGCCTCACGGGTGATGGGTATGGCCAATATGTTCCTGATGTTTGGCGGGCTGGCCATGATCTCACAGAAAAACCCGCTGGGAGATACGCTTCTGATCGTGCTGATCGTAGCTAACCTGGCCCTGGCCCTGTTTGCCCTGATCACTCTGCCGGTAGAATTTGACGCCAGCAAGCGAGCGCTGAACTGGATGGAAAACCGTAACGTGGTTTCTCAGCGGGAACACGCCATGGCCAAAGATGCGCTCAAATGGGCGGCCATGACTTACGTGGTAGGTGCCGCGGCTGCTATGGCTAACCTGTTGTATTTTGTGATGATGTTTTTGGGTAGGAGAGACGATTAAGGAGATAGTTCCGGTGCGGAGAGTTGTGAACAGATAGTTCCAAGTAATGTGCCCACTGTCACCCTGAGCTTGTCGAAGGGCGGACAGGTAAGAGATTATAGAAAACGGTATTTATAACAAAAAGTTCACGTGCCCTTCGACAGGCTCAGGGTGACAGAGGGAATCTCTCAGGGTGACAGTGGGAACTAATAAGATGCCATCGAAAATAGCAAGTAGAAGTTAGTCCGGGGCGGGGTCTTTAAGAAAGACCCCGCCCTTTTTATTTTGAAGGGGATAAAATAACTCCTGAAACCCGGCTGGAGTCAGGAGAAAACCACAGCAGCTTCTGCACAGATTGAATCTCATAACTCCTGAGCTTACCACTTTCCGCCGAAAGGCTGATCTCTGAGCCGGTAGAAAAGAAATAATTTCCCGATTGCCTGCTACTCGTGATTTTCAGGGGAGCATACGTGGAATCAAAGTCTACGGCAAGCTCTTTTACCGGCAGGTTTTCACCGGGTTTGAGCCGGTAAACCGTACGGTATTCTTCTTTCACCGAATCATAGCTGCTGACGAAAGAGCTTTTGTTCAGGTCGGCGTCCAGGAAAAGTTTCAGCTCTTTTTCCCAGTCGATTTCCCGTACCTGTTTGTTCTCTGTTTTACCGTCATAAGTCCAGGTTTTTTCTACCGGAGGTGTTGCGGCCCTGAGATCAGCAATCAGGCTTTCTACCCAGGTTTTGGAGTCAAAGTATTTCAAAACCCTGTCGGTTTCAGTGGAATTGCTGCAGCCTGCAAAAAGAACTGCTATAAATAAGAAGCGATATTTCATGAGGTAAAGTTAATGATTTACGATGGATGATTGATGATTTACGATTTTCGAATGGTAATTTTCGATTTTATTCATCAGCCGGTTTGGGGATTTTCCATTAGTTCGAAGCGCAGGGCTTAGGCTAAAAAAATGAGGAGTACATAAGCACTCCTCTTTTCTGAATTTTTTTGAAACAAATAACCTGAAGCAGGATACCCGTTCCTACATAATCATTAAACCGGTGTAAAGATACGAAGAAATTATATAAAATTCTAAAGTTTTCATAGATATAAATTTCATTCTCCGTAATATTGAGATAGAAAAAATAAAGACCCTAAATGGCAGAAAAAAGTAAAGGTATTTCGGAAGACTGGGTAGTGGTAATTACCGGTTTTTTACTGATAGGAGTAGTTCTCGCAGGATTTAGTTTTCAGAGCCCTGTTTTTAAATGGACCCATTTTTCAGAGATATCCGGGCATATCCTGGCCTCTGAGAATCTCGTGAAAATTCTTGTACAGCTGGGACTGGTGGCTGCCGCAGGTACTTTTGCGGCCTTTCTGACCGGGAAAAAACCACTCCGCTTCCTGGCCGGATTCCTGGTGCTTTTTGCCCTTTCCATTGTGGCGCAGATCCTGGCCGGAAATGAGATTGTACAGGAGTATAACCTGGAAACGGTGATTTTCAGCCTGGCCATCGGCTTACTGATCAATAACCTCTGGGGTGTGCCCGACTGGCTGAAAGAAAGCCTGCAGAGTGAGCTTTTTGTGAAGATCGGGCTGGTGCTGCTGGGTACTTCCATCATCTTTTCCGAAATACTGCGCGCGGGTATGCTCGGGCTGGTTCAGGCCTTGGTGGTGGTGGTGTCGGTCTGGTATTTTGCCTTCTGGCTGTGCAAGCGTGCGGGCATTGACCAGGAGATGTCTATGATGCTCAGTAGTGCGGTTTCTATTTGCGGGGTTTCTGCGGCTATAGCTACTTCAGGGGCTATCAAGGGCGACTCCAGGAAGCTGTCGTATGTGATCTCCATGGTGCTGATCACCGCGGTGCCCATGATGATCTTTATGCCTTACCTGGCCAACTGGATGGGGCTTTCCCAGGCCGTTACCGGGGCCTGGCTGGGCGGAAGTATCGATACCACGGGGGCGGTGGTGGCCTCAGGCTCACTGGTAGGAGATGAGGCCCTGGAGATCAGTACCATTATTAAATTTTCGCAGAACGTGCTCTTAGGACTTGCCGCGTTTGCCATCAGTATTTACTGGTCGGTGAACCAGGCCCAGCAAACGGCTGAAAAGCCCACACTGAAGCTGATCTGGGATCGTTTTCCTAAGTTTGTGATCGGTTTTGTGGCGGCTTCCCTGCTGTTTTCATTTGTATTGCCGGGAGAAAAAGTAAGCGAAGTAAAATCGGTGATTAAAAGTATCCAGGGCATCTGGTTTGCCCTGGCTTTTGTCAGCATTGGTCTGGAAACCAATTTTAAGGAGCTGTTTGCCCATTCCAATAAAAAGCCGCTTTTTGTGTTTTTGGGAGCGCAGGCATTTAATATCGTGGTGACGCTGGTGATGGCGGTGTTGCTGTTCAGGTAGAAAGTTGCGGGATCAGCAGCTCTATTCAACCTTAATATTCCACCTTATAATCTTTCTTCACCGGCTGGCCGGTCCACGCCTTTTTGGCGGTCCAGTCGGCTGCCGGGTCTGCCCAGAACGGATCACCGGCCGGCAAGCCGAGGGGCAGGAAGCCCAGGGTGGCGATGTACAGGCTGCCGGTAGAGGTATACTGGTCAGCCATCATGGGCTGATGCCCGTTAAAGCCCAGCACCAGCCAGCCTTTTGCATCAAAATTCTGGTTGCCATCATACATATTGTAAAAGACCCGGGTAAGGGCACAGCGCACCTGTGCAGGCTTTATCCATTCCGGCAGCTTATGCAGCAGAGCCGTATGGCCTAAGGCCTGGAAAGCGGCAGTACGGTAGGTCACTGAGCGGCCGAATGCCGGATAGGTGCCATCGGGCCCGATGATGCGTTCCAGGAACTCGGCATGGCGCACCATTCTTCTCAGGGCCTGCTCATAGGCTTCGGTGGTATTGTAGCCTTTCTGACGGTATTTTCCGGGAGCCGGCGTTTTCAGGCTTTCCAGGAGGTCTGTAAGCATGGAATGGATCACGTAAGAGTTGTAATAATCCATGCTGAATTTCTCGCCGTCTGTATACCAGCTGTCACCTGCATACCATTCTTTCATTTTGTTCAGGGCATAGTCTACTCTTACCGGGTCAAACTCTTCACCCACAGAGCGAAGGAAACCCTCAATGATGCCCGAGAAGAGAAGCCAGTTATTGTAGGCTCCGCTCCGGTTTCTGTGCGATCTGAACTCCTCCACGTACCTTTGTTTGGTCACGGCATCCAGCGGCTCCCACAGGGCTTTCGGAGCGCGCATAAAGGCCTGTGCCAGGTAAGAGGCATCTACGATGGCCTGGTTACCTTCCCTGAAATTCAGATAGTCTTTGCTGGCAGGGTTCACGGCATGGGTCAGGCCTTTCAGCAGGGCTGCTTTGTATTTCTTTCTCAGCTGTCCCTCTTCGGTGTTATCGTCAGGCAGTTCCAGCCAGGGGGCCAGGCCGGCTACACAGCGGCCTACGGCCTCCAGGTAGGTGACCTTCCCGACCTCCAGGTAATACTGCGGCCCTTGTTCCTGCGGCATATTCTGCCGGAGGGTTTCCCTGGAAAGATTATCCACTACCGGCCACGCCATCTTGTGCAGCGCTTTTACCCAGTAGGCGCGGTCCTGCGCACCGGTGGTTCCCTGGGCGGAAACTGCTCCCACATTTAGCAGGAGCAGGAGAGTTAATGCTACTTGTCTGGTCATGTTTTTATGGTTTTGGTGAGTGTTTGTTTTTCTGATTTACAAACAAACTATTCGTCAAAAATTCCTTTTCCTGCCTGCAGCCGGCCATACCGGTGCAACGCTTCGATATAATAGTAATCGGCATAAACCAGCGGCACGTCAATCTCTACCTGGTGAGGAATGCTGCCCACACAATGTTTAATGATAAAGCCGGCATTTGTGCCGGGTTGGGCCCGGTAGGCGTCACTGCTGAGCGATTCCAGCATCTTTACGGCCGTTTCTTTGTAATTACCCGATACGCGGCCTTGGGTAAAGGTGCTGAGCTCCAGCAGGGCAGAAGCGGTAATGGCGGCTGCTGAGGCATCCCGGTAAGGAGTGGTGGCCTTATGGGCATATGAATTTTTCCCCGGCTCGTAGCCCTTTTGATTGGCATTAAAATCCCATACCGGGATCTTGTCTGCCGGCAGGTTTCTGATGAAATAATCGGCCAGTCCGACAGCCATTTCCAGGAACCGCCGATCCCTGGTCTCGCGATAACACATGGTATAACCGTAAACTGCCCAGGCCTGTCCCCGTGACCAGGTAGAGTTATCGGCGTAACCCTGGGCGGTCTCCCGGGCCACTACCTCACCGGTTTTTGAATCATAGCAAACCACATGGTACGAGCTGTGATCCGGGCGGAAATGGTTTTTCAGGGTGGTGAGAGCATGGGTAACCGCCACATGCCGGAAAGTGGTGTCACCACTGATCTTCGAGGCAAAAAACAGCATTTCCAGGTTCATCATGTTATCAATGATCACCGGGAAATCATAGGTTTTATCGCCGTGCCAGCTTTTGAAGGTATTCCAGGATTTGATGGTGCCTGTAGCCGGGTCGAAACGGGTGCCCAGGGCCTTTGCGGCATTGATCAGAATCTCTTTGTACGACTCCTCACCGGTAAAACGATAAGCATTTCCGTAGCTGCAATACATCATGAAGCCCAGATCATGATGACCGGTAAAGTGCTCCAGGGGCTTTAATTTCCCGGTCCATTTGATGGCCTCGGCTTTCAAGTTCTGGTTTTGGGAATGATCGTACAGAAACCAGAGGCTCCCGGGGAAGAAGCCGGGCGTCCAGTCGTACATGGAAGAAGTAGCCAGACCGCCTGAAGAGTTGGAAGTGCGCGGGAAAGCGCCTTTTTCAGTAGCAAAAGTTTTATTGGCTTCCTGTAGCTGGGCTGAAAGCATTTTTTCAGCGTAGCTCAGGTTGTCCTTTGCAAAATCCTCTGCCGGCAGATTCCGTGAGGCCGTACAGGAGGCCAGGGCAACTAAAAATAAAAGTTTTTTATGCATGATGTACAATTGATTATATTTCCTTTGTGTACTTAGTGTAATATACGCTGTGTTCTTTGTGCTATTTATTTTTTCACAAAGAACACAGCGTATTTTTCACAAAGGGCACAACGTATTTTTACAAAGAAAGTAAACCGACTGAACAATAAAGAGTTATTGCTTCAGGGGTAAATCCTTTTACCAGTTCGGGTTTTGGGTAAGCGTACCGTTACTTAAACCGATCTGCGCGGTAGGCAATGGCCACAGGTAATCGCGCTGCGGGTTAAACCTCCTTCTGTCGGCAGACTGGAAGAGCACATAACCGTTCTGTAAAGGCGGGGTAACTGATCCGCCATAATCTACCCCGCTGTAGAATTTACGCATCAGAATGGCCTTGGGCAATACCTCTTCTGCGATTTTCCACCGGATGATATCCCAATAGCGGAATCCTTCAAAAGCCAGCTCTACGGTGCGTTCTCTCCGGATTTCATCACGCATGTTCAGGCCGTTGGCCGATACGAAAGCATTGGTCAGAAGGGGCAGCCTGGTATTGTCGTTATGGGTAGCCCGTTTGCGGAGCAGGTTAATGCTGGCGTCCAGGTCGGCGTCTGAGATGGCGTTGTCCAGTTCATAGGTAGCCTCGGCATAATTCAGTAAAACCTCACCGTAGCGGATAGCGATATAATCCAGGAAAACGGTTTGCTGGATAAAATCAGCCTGGCCGGTCCAGTATTTCTGCTGGTGGTAGTTAAACGTATTGGGGTATAACGGATTTCCGCCGGCAATGGATGAATAAGGGTCTCCTACTTTGAATAGTGTTTGTACCAGCCGGGGATCGCGGTTTTCCGTGTCGGTCAGCAGGCCGGTTTCTTTGCCGTTCATATCCAGGGGCGATTTTCCCACCGGCAGGCCGTCAGAATAAAGCGCTGTTAAAACATAGGCACGGGTGGGGGCGTTTCCGCCGTCAGTGAGGCCGGGGCGCATATAGGAATGGGAGGCCACGTTATTGGAAAGATTCTGTCCGTATAATCTCACCATAATGTTCTCTTTGTTATTCCCGTAATATTCACCCGGGTAACGGAACAGATCCTGGTAGCTTAAATCACCGCTTCCGGTAAACAGGCTGTGCCTGCCCTCCTGCATCACGGTTTGGGCTGCCGCTTTGGCAATGGTAAAATGTTTTGCCGGGTCTTTGGCACCTTTCAGCTCGGGCTCCCCGTGAAATTTATGCCAGCTGCCTTCGTACAGGGCCACGCGCGACTTAAACGCCAGGGCCGCACTGCGGGTGATCCGGCCGTATTCACGGCCCGCTGTTCCGGCGGCAGTAGCACGCAGAGGCAGCTCATCGGCCTGAGGGCTATTAGCTGCGGCAAAATCCAGGTCGGCATAAATGGAATCTACCACTATCCGCCGGTCAGTTCTCGGCGTATAGAGCATTTCATCTTCCCGACCGGAGATGGTCTTATTCAGGTACGGCACGTCACCGTAGATTTTCACGAGGTTGAAATAAGACATCGCTCTGAAAAACCGGGCCTGCGCAATGCAGTAGGTTTTCATGGGGCTGCTGGGTACACCTGCTGATTTTTCAATCACATTATTGGCGGCGCGAATGTAAGCATACGCATTGCTCCAGCGGCCTTCGTTAGACGGGGCATTACGTGAACCATCACTCACGGCGTTTACTGTAGAGGTACGTATATCCACTGCAAAATCACTCATCAGGTCTTCGTAAGGAGTATCAAAGCCGGGCATGCTGGTGTAAAGGTAATTGGTACCGGCTATGAGGTCGCTTTCCGTTTTCCAGAACACCGGATCCGTAATGACGGTCTGGGTAAACTGATCCAGCTCACTTGTACAACTTGCAGCCCATAGTGTCACCGCACCGAGTGCAGTCAGAGTCCGGGCTTTTTTTAACAATAGTTTCATATCCTAAAAATATCTTTGTCAAACGTTAATTAAAATCCAATGTTCAATCCTATGGCATAGCTTCTCCATAGCGGGTAGCTCAGTGAAATCCTGTCAGTGTTCTCCGGGTCATAGTAGTTAAACCACATACCGGTCTTTTCCCACAGGTCCTGGCCGGAGAAATACAGCCGTACATCACCCAGCACTTTCATCTTGTGCGTTTCAGGGGTAAGGGTATAACCCACCTGCAGGTTTTTCAGACGGAAATAGCTGGCATTCTGCACCCAGTGAGAAGACACTACGTTATTGGTACGGTCACCAATCAGGATTCTCGGGAATTTGGCATCGGGGTTTTCAGGTGTCCAGTAATCCTGGTGAATCTTCCAGGGCATGATCCAGCCGCTGTAGAAGGCCATGGCATCCTGCTCATTGATCACTACGGTTCTTTTTCCTACTCCGTTAAAGAGTACGGAGAAGTCAAATCCTTTCCAGTTCAGGCCTCCGCTCAGACCGAATACGTAGCGGGGGTTGGTATTGCCCAGGTATACCAGGTCACCGTGATCTTCCGCGGTATTGATCCCGGTATTGATCTTTCCGTCACCATTCATGTCCAGCAGCTTGATGTCACCCACACGGGTAGAGGTTACCCGTACCGGGTAATTATCCAGTTCGTCCTGGGTGTCAAAATAGCCGTCGGCCTTATATCCGAAGATAGAGTTGGTAGACCATCCCGGAAGTGAAGCGTTGATCCCGGCCCCATAGGATACCGATCCGTCATAACGGGTGACTTTGTTCTTATCATCACTCAGGTTGGCGGCCAGGTAGTAGCTTCCGTTTCTGAAGCGCTCATTCCAGTTCACCGTAATCCCCCAGCCTTTTACCTGCACGGCAGCCAGGTTAGCGGCATTGGGAGTTACCCCCAGCATGGCCGGTAATTGCTGGCTTACAAACACATTATTGTTTTGTTTTACAAAGTAATCAAAATGGAAGCGCAGGCGGTTACGCAGTACCTCCAGGTCAAATCCTACGTTCGCCGTTTCAATGATCTCCCAGGCTTTGCTGTCGGCCGGCAGGCCGCCCTGGAAGAAATATACGCTTTTGGCGTCATTAAACGGATAGTATCCCCTGGAGAGCGGGCTCTGGAAATCGTAATTGCTGACATTCGGGTTGGCTGTCTGAGCACCCCCGGCAGTACCGTAAGAAGCACTTACTTTAAATTCATTTACCCAGGGAAGAGCATTCCTGAACCATTCTTCTTCTGCCATCCGCCAGAAAACGTTGGCCGAGTAAAAGTTCTGGAATTTGAAACCCGGGGCCAGGCGTGAGCTGCCGTCACGCCGGTAGGTTCCTTCGAAGTAATATTTGCTGTCAAAATTGTAAGACAGACGTCCGAAGTACGACAGCCAGGTGTTTACCTGTATGTTATCGCTTACGTTGCCCACATCTGCTGCCGAGAGGGTGGTATAATTCAGCGTAGGGAAATCATTCAGCAGCAATGCCCGCTGGATAGCAGAGATGACATCGTACTGGTATTTCTTGAATTCAAAACCGCCCAGCAGGTGAAAATTATTTTTCCCCAGCTTGTAATCATAGTCGGCGGTAGTGAAGAAGCTTTCATTAATTGTATAGGGCCGGGTTTTGATCAGGGAGTTTACCGGGTTGATGGAAGTTCCCTGCACCAGGTTCATATTGGGGTCTATGGTCCATCTTTCCACGGTTTTGTTAAAGGTAACATTATCTTTCAGGCTCAGGCTGGGGCTGTAAACGGCTCTCAGATCAAGACCTTTTACCAGCTGGCTGGCCGACAGGCTTATGACTGCGTTAATGTTGTATTCGTCTGAGCTGGAATAGCCGCCGTCTTTCAGGATCGGATAGGCATTGGAAATGGTACCGATGAAGGCATATTTGTCTTCATGTCCCGGGGTGAAGATCGGGTTCCTTGAAGCCCGGATGGTATAAATGTTATAGAGGAGACCGCCCGATCCGCCCACTCCGAAAGAAGGAGACATGGTATTGCTTTTAACAAATGACAAACGGGTATCGAGGCTCAGTTTTTTGGTGAACCGGGTATTGTAATTGACCCGGGCATTCAGACGGTCATATGAATCAGGCCCGAACTTGAATACCCCTTCCTGGTCGAGGTAGCCCAGAGAGAAGAGGAAGCTCGATTTGTCGCCACCGCCACTCGCGGTAAAGTTAATGTTCTTCTGCGGGCTCTGGGTACGCATCAGGATCTTCTGCATATTATTATTGTAGAAATACTCCCATGAGTTGGTATTGGGGTTAAGCCAGTGTTCCACGTTAGGGTCATCCAGCCAGCGCAGCTGTTCTTCATTAAAGGCTGCCGCACCGCCGCCATTGATAGCTGCAGCGTTCTGTAATTCGGCCTCTTCGCGTGAACTGAGCGTTTCAGGGCGGGCAAACGGAGTACGGAAGGTATACATCATACTCACATCAAATCTGGTCTTCTGGTTGGGTTTTCCGGCTTTGGTAGTCACCAGGATCACCCCGCCACCGGCCTTCGCACCGTAAATGGAAGCCGATGCGGCATCCTGCAGTACGGTGAGGTCCTGGATATCATTCGGGTTGAGGGTGTTGATATCTCCTTCTACACCGTCAATGATCACCAGAGGAGCATTTCCGGCTCCCAGAGAGGTTATACCCCGTATCTGGGCACTCCAGCCTTCCTGACCCGGCTGCCCGTTCGTACGCGTGATGACCAGCCCGGGAGCGGCCCCCTGCAAGGCTGACATGGTATTGCTCACCGGGCGGTCTTTCAGTACCCGGTTATCTACCGTCAGCACGGCCCCGCCGATATCTTTCTTGATTTTAGAGGTGTAACCTACCACCACCACGTCTTCCAGGGAGCGGGAGGCATTGGTTAAACGGATCGTAAGGGTGGTTTCATTGCCCAGCCGGTGATCATGAGACTCGTAGCCGATGTAGCTGACGGTGAGGATATCACCGGGATTAGCACTGATGCTGAACCGGCCGCCGGCATCGGTAGTTACGCCGCGGTTGGTCCCTTTGATCACCACACTGGCTCCGGGGAGTTCCGCGCCGGTTTCATCCTGTACCGTGCCGGTGATATTCCTTTGCTGTCCGGCCACACCCAAAGGCAGGCATAGAAAGAGCGGAATTACCCAAAGGATAACCGCCCGCGCCAGGAAAATCTGAGGTAAACTTTTACATTTCATAAGATATTGTTTTGAATTGAAGGTGATAGAATAACCGCCCTTTTGTAGTACTTTTTAAAGAGAAAAAAGTACGGCCCGGTAACTTGAGTACAATGTTAAGTTGATATAGTTCTATTGTAGGGGGAATTTCTTAAATTTATAGGGGTATTATCTTAAATATTTTTTAAAGTGCTTGTATTCAATTGTTTGTATTTGAATCGGTAGGTGTGTTTTAACCTGTCTTGGGGGCTTTCTGGTTATTTTTGTATTAATTTGTGCTAAAATATTGTTATTCGTATGCGGTGTTTATTGACCGGTTTACTGTTATGTCTGTTTGGGGTGGGAAAGCCGGATCCGGCTTTTTCCCAGCAGGAGATTTTCAGGCATTTTTCAGTAGCTGACGGCCTGCCGAATTACAGCGCTATTTCCATTACTCAGGATCATGCCGGCTTTATGTGGATAGGTAGTACGGCCGGCCTTTGCCGGTATGACGGTATCCGGTTTAAAGTGTACCGGCACAGCATCAACGATACCACCGGTATTTCCAGCGACCATATTAACTCGCTCTATACGGCTTCCGACGGCACCCTTTGGGTGGGTACTTCTGCCGGGCTGGATAAGTTTAGTGGGGAGAAAGATGTTTTTGAGCATATCCGCCCTGACGGTAAGCAGGCAGGAAATACATACCGTATTTTTGAAGATTCAGAAGGAATGATCTGGATAGGGACGGAAGAAGGTCTGTTCAGGATTTCAAAAGAGGGTAAAATCATCTCTTTCAGAAATATAATCGCCGGAAATATAGTAAAAGGTATTTATGAAGACAGCCGGAAACGAATGTGGATTGGAACGGATAATGGCCTGAACTGCCTGGAGCAGGCCGGTGGAAAATACCGGAATACCCTTTTTCAGCCCTTTCCGGGAGGACAGGATAACCGGGTTACATCGGTGACCGAAGACGCCCGGCATACGCTCTGGGTGGGGATGCAGAATGAAGGCCTGTGTGCTTTTGACCCCGACACCCGGACTTTTACCTCATATAAGGTGCCGGCAGGCCTGGTGAATAATCACATCCGATGTATCACCGCAGACCGTGAAGGTCACCTCTGGATAGGTACCCAGGAAGGAATCAGTATCATGGACCCCGCTCAGAAAAAGTTCAGGAATGTGACCCGGGTACCGGGAGATGAAACCAGCCTGAGCCAGAACTCTGTATTTGCCATTTTCAAAGACAATGCCGGCTCAATGTGGGTGGGAACGTATTTCGGGGGTATAAATATCAGCTATGCGTATAATACGCCTTTTGAGGTGATCAAAGATGACCAGAGCAGCATCAGTAACAATGTGGTCAGCAGCATTGTGGATGACAGAAAAGGGAATCTGTGGATAGGTACTGAAGGAGGTGGCGTGAACCACTTTAACCGGGCAGGCCGTACCTTTACTTATTACAAGCATGAGCCTCAGAAAGCTTCGTCCCTCCGTTCTAACCTGGTTAAGGCAATTTACAGGGATACCGATGGAAATATCTGGGCAGGCACGCATGCCGGCGGTCTGAATGTACTGCTACCTGACGGGAAGAGGTTTATGAGCTACCTGGTTAACCTGCCGGATGGGAAGCTGATCAATGAGGTCACTTCCATTACGGATGATGATTCGGGGAATTTCTGGGTAGCTACCACTACAGGGCTCCGGGTATTCAAAAGAAACGGCATAACGCTGACTAACGGCCGGCAAATCAGCCTCCCGGCAGGGGTTATGCCCTATAAGTATCTTTTGAAAGACTCCGGGAACGGGATATGGGCCTTTGGAACTACCGGGGTAAGCTGCATAGAAAAGGGCGGGCTACATGTGATAGACAGTAATCTTACGGTCAACTGCCTGGTGGAGAAAAAGGCCGGCGAATTATGGGGTGGAACCTCCGGTAACGGTGTAGTGAAATTTAGAGGAAATAAGCGGGAGATTTTTACCAATCCGTTTTTTAAATCAGTGAATATAGTAGGTATACTTTGCGGAGAGAAAGATGATTTGTGGTTAAGTACCAACAAAGGGCTGGTTCATTTTTTCCCGGAAACGGGGGTTTACCGGGTTTATACGAAAAATGACGGAATAGCCGGGAATGAATTTAATTTCAACTCCTACTTTAAAGCGGCCGACGGGTATTTTTATTTTGGAGGATATAACGGGATCACCCGGTTCCGGCCCGGAGATATCCGGAATAACCCGCACAAAGCCCCGCTGGTTTTTACGCAGCTCCGGCTGCCCGGAGGAGAGGAAGGAACGGGTTTTACGGCAAAAGACATTACCCTGAAGCCACAGGTAAGCATGCGGTACGATCAGAATACATTTACCATTGATTTTGCCCTGCTGAACTATATCAAAAGCGGGAAAAACCTGTATCAATACCGCCTGGAAGATTACGACAAAACCTGGAAAGAAAGCCCGGAGGGGGCTGCCACTTATACCAATCTGCCGCCCGGTTCCTATCAGTTGCAGGTAAAGGGCGCCAATAACGACGGCGTATGGAGTGACATCAAAACCCTGGAAATCATTATTACTCCGCCGTTTTGGTTAACCTGGTGGGCCTACTGCCTTTATATTCTTCTGGCCGGCGGAATGCTGTTCGTGATTGTACGTTTCTTTTTCCTGCGTGCTTTACTGAAAAAGGAAGATGAGTTGCACCAGGCCAAGCTTAATTTCTTTACCAATGCCTCTCATGAGATCAGAACCCACCTTACCCTGATCATGGTGCCTGTAGAGAGGCTGCTTAACGAAAGCACAACGGACCATTATGTGCACCAGCAGCTTATACAGGTGAAGGCCAATACACACCGGCTGCTGAACCTGGTGCGTGAGCTGATGGATTTCCGGAAAGCCGAAACCAATCACCTGCAGCTGTACCCGCAAAGACAAGACCTCATACCGTTTCTCCAGGAAATCTACCAGTCTTTCCGCGAAACGGCCCTGGCTTCCCATATTCACATGAGCTTTGTGCATAATGAAGACCGGGTAGAAATGAATTTTGATGAGAAACAGCTGGAAAAGGTCTTTTTCAATCTTCTGGCCAATGCCATCAAATTTACGCCTGAAAACGGCCGCATCCGGTTATATGCTGAAGCAGGGAAAGAGGAAGTGGTCATAAAAGTAACGGATAACGGCCGGGGCATTGCTCCCCGGTTTCTTCCCCGTTTATTCACCAATTTTTTCCAGGTGGCGGATCACGGTATGCAGAATACAGGTTACGGCATAGGTCTTGCCCTTTCAAAGAACATTGTAGAGCTGCACAGGGGCCGTATTTCGGTGGAAAGCACTCCTTCCGGAGACGGTGTGGAAGGCAAAACCGTATTTACGGTGATTCTTCCCCGGAATATCCCTGTTTCTGCCGGTTCTCCGGCGGCCCCTGAACCAAAATATCCTAAAGAAGAGCCGCAACAGGCTTATGAGGGCCTTATCCCTGATCCGCTTTCCAGGGGCACTCTGCTGGTGGTGGAGGATAACCCTGAACTGCGGCAGATGATAGTGGATGAGTTTTCTTCCGTTCACCGGGTGATTACGGCAGTAAACGGAAGGGAGGGTTGGGAAATGGCCGTAGCGGAGATTCCGGACCTGGTGATCTCTGATGTGATGATGCCGGAAATGGACGGCTACAAGCTGTGTGAAAAAATAAAGGCAGATGAACGTACCAATCATATTCCGGTACTGCTGCTGACAGCCAAAAGTGCCCAGAACGAGCACCTGGAAGGGCTTCAGCACGGAGCAGATCTCTACATGACCAAACCTTTCAGCACCAGGGTGCTCCGGCTGAGTGCACGGAACCTCCTGGCTGCGCGCGACCGCATCCGGCAAAAAACCACCAAAGAGCTTACCTGCATCCAGCTGAATCCGTCAGGCCCTGAGCCTCTGACCGGCTCGGTAGATGAGCTGTTCCTGGCGAAGGTGCTGGGGATTATTGATAAACAACTGGATGATACGGACTTCGGAGTGGAAAAAGTGGCCCGGGAAGCCGGTATGAGCGTACCGGTACTGTATAAAAAATTACGTGCGTTAACGGGCATGTCGGTTAACGAGGTCATCAAGATTCACCGTTTCCGTAAAGCTGCTGAACTGCTGATTCAGAACCGGCTGAGCATCAGTGAAGTGGCGGAGGCAGTAGGTTATGATGACAGAAAGTATTTCAGTAAAGAATTTAAAAAGTATTTTGGGGTAACTCCCACTGACTTTCCCACGGCAGCAGCCTCGGTAGTAAAGATAAAGATGGAAGAAACAGATACTTATTTCAGCTCATAGGTATTTTTCCCGATCTTTTTGTATTTCGTCGCCAGTCCGGGAATATGCGCAAAAACGTCGGGCATAACGCCTTCTTCGTCAATGATCACCTCGGGCATGTCTTTGGTGAAATTGTTGTAAATATTGGAAATGCTGAGGTAGTTATCCGGGTTTTCAAAATCACGCCGCGCCAGGTTCCAGCTCAGGTAGCCGGTAGCCATATCATTTGACCGGTAGGCGTCAATATTTCTGCCGGTAATGAATATTCTTTTGCCCTCAAAATTTACCTCATTTTCTTTTACGCGGTAATCGGCCAGCAGGCGGGCGGATACCCCGAAGATATTCTTGGCGCCCAGGTAGGAGACCAGGATCACCGTGCCAAAGAACAGCAGGAAGACCAGCTCAGGCACAAAGAGCTTTTTGGAATGAACAAAGAACCCCGCACAGTAAAAAGCCAGCGGGATGATAAAATATACCAGGTGGGAAGGCAGGTATTTGCCGGAAAGGAGAAAGGCGATCAGGGCAAAAATCCCGAGAATCAGCAGGGCCTGGTGCGAGCGGTTCTGAAAACTGTTATACCGCTGTCCGCGCAATACTTTGGCTACGCCCATGAGTGACAGCATCACCGGCAGGGTATACACAATCAGGATATCGCGGATATTCAGAAGGGTCAGCTTCACAAAGTTATTCAGATTCAGGAGCCACACCGTGGTAAAATCTCCTCCCTTGTCGTTGAAATAGAAAAAGATATACATAAAAAATATCGGCAGGATAAACGCCAGGATCACCATAAACGCCTGCCGGATATTGATACCTGTATAGAGAAACAGGGTCAAAATAGCCCAGAAAATGAATATAAAGGAAGGGTGATGGAAGAGTGTGGCCAGGCCGATAAACAAGCCGGTTTCAAAGACATCATCTCCCACTCCGTCGCGCTTCTCAATCTGGCTCAGTACGGCGTTTACGGCGAGCAGGACAAAAGTATTGGCCAGCAGGGCAGGAGAGAGCTTCATGAGGTCAAACGACACGCTCATCAGTACCACGTACAGCAGGGCACCAATATAGTTACGCTCATTAAAGAGGTTGCGTTTGCTGATCATGAAATTGAATAAAAGCGCCTGCAGGTAAACCACCCCTGCCGCAATAATCTCATAAACCATCTGGTTATGTCCTAAAGTAGCGTCAATCAGCTGGTAGAAATAAGCCGACAGCGGCGCTACCTGGGTAAGTACCTCGTTATACAGGAAAAGATCCTCGTTCAGTTTACGGCCGATCAGCATCCACTCCAGCTCATTGGCTAACAGGGGAAGCTGCGGCGTAAAAAACAGTATCCGGATGACCACAATGATAAACAGAATGGACAGGATCTGGAAGACGGAATAAATTCTGAAAAATGTTAACAAGGGACGTATTTTTAGGCAAAAATGATAAATAAATCGCAAAAATAAACAAAATGTTTAAATCTGCTCTTATTCAGAAAGTTATCCGGACCTGTGTCCTGAAGTCCGTGCCCGCATGGTTTAGTTCATATACAGGGTATTTCAGGGGAAGGTGGCCTTTTGATAATCTGATTCATCAAATGTGATGGTCTTTGTTGTGTTATCGCTGAGTTTCTTTCTTTTGGAATTTCTCGTTTCAAAATCCATTAGATTCTTTTCAAAACGGCATTTGTCGAAATTTTTGAATAACACAATTCCGTCACAATAATATTCTAATATCCTTCCATCTTCAAATCTGACAATAATCGAATCTGTTTCCGTATTAAACGGGGTCAGATCTTCATTATTTCCGGGCCTGCAGCGGTTGGAAGACTCATAGTGTCCACTCTTTTGGAGGGATATGCTATCATCCAATAACCCGGATTCATGGAAGAAAAGCAACTGCAAATCTTTTGTGGTGTTATTTTCAACACGGAAAGTGACCTTAGGTTCAATAAAAGAGGAACAGGTTATAGTAGCCCTATGCTTTGTTTCATATCTTTTGTTGCGTAGAGGTTTCATTGCCTGTAATTTTCCAGCTTCTGTAGAAAAAATCTGTAATTGCCAGTGCCTGAAGAAGGTAAGATATATTTTTCCAGCAATCTGGTCTTCGTTTTTGAATTCACTTTTTTGAATTGTGAGCCATACTTATCTCTGAGCCTGTTTTTGTTTTCAATAAATAAGGTATCTGTCCGGGATCTAAGTGAATATTCTGAATCAAAAGTTCTGATAATAGCTTTCTCTTTGTATTTGAAGGTAAAAACTTCATCTGTTAATAAATGAGGGCCGGAGTATAAATAACCTGTCTTACAGGCTAGTAACAGAATAGACTTAAAACCACGCCCTTTATGAAGATAAACAATTACTGTATCATTTTGAGAGTAGCAAAATGCGGGTAGTAACCACAGTGAAAAGACAATAAAAATCTTCATAATTTCCAGGAGAATTGCAGATGGAGCACAGGAACCATCTGTACCAGAAAGCCTGAAGGTTGACCAGACAGCGAACGGATAGCTTGTTCTGTCAGCTCTTCCCGGCTCTGTCCCGGACCGGGTGCATTCGTATACAGCAATTCCTGTTTCCTGTTCAGGAAGCGTACGCCCGGACCTATCCCAAAATCGGTTTTGAAACGTCTTTTCCCCAGCCGGATGCCCGCTTTTGCTGCCACGATCAGACGTTGGTCATCTCTTGTGTAATAATAGTCTGCCCGCCAATGGGTTAATTTTTTGAAGTGCAGATTTTCTATTCTTACCATTGATCCCACATAGATAGTGGGAGCCTTCTTAAAGAATATTTTATAATCAAGATTTATCCGGACTCCGCCGGCTTTGGCATAGCCGGGGGACTCGGACTGCCAGACCCACCCTTTGTTCAGGTAAGAAACATCCAGCCCGGTAATATGCCTGCCTTTTTGCCTTTCAACCCCGATATTGTAGTTTTGAAATACCATATTCAGGGGATCGGTCCTTACCAGCCACTGCGGAGTCTGAGCTCTTCCTTCTTTTATAAAAGGAAAAAGCGTAATGATAATCATTAAAAGCCGATACATTTTAACCCGGACTTTAGTATTTACTCGATAGTTGAACCACCTGACATGTCCCATTTTAAGTCTGTGTAAAGATTTAGTCTCGGTGAAAGACAACTCGCTATAATATTTCTCTGACAAAAGAAATAATTGTCTTTATGAATTCCAAGAGAACCTGTACTTTTTATACCGTATAATCAGAATTGGTGAATTATTTCCTTAGAAAAATATGGTTTGTTTCATGCTTATACCAAAAAATAGCCGGATATTTGCATATTAAAGCACATAACCGCCATTTTCTGCTATAGAGTGTCTTAACTACTTGAAAACCAGAAGGGATGGAGGGTTAGGATTTACAGTATCATAATTGAATATGGAAAGTAAGCGGCAAAGGCAGGTAGGACGACTGATCCAGAAGGATTTGGGCGATATATTCCAGAAAGAATTCAGAGGTTTATTTACGGGTAATTTTGTGACCATTACGGATGTGAAGGTGTCGCCTGACCTCAGTGTGGCCAAAGTATATCTGAGCTTCCTGAAAACGCATAACCGGGAGTCTATACTTGACGAAATAAAGGAGAGTACCAAAAAGATCCGCGGATTGTTCGGCGCTATGGCCGGGAAGCAGCTGCGCATTATTCCCAACTTCAGTTTTTTTATTGACGATACGGCTGAATATGCACAAAAGATAGAAGAGCTGTTTGCCAATATCCATATTCCGCCTGCTGAAGAAGATCCGGAGTAATGAATCTGCCTTTCTTTATAGCGCGGAAATATTTCCTTTCCGGGAAAAAGCGAAGTTTTATTAACTTCATTTCCCTGATCTCTATGCTGGGAGTAGGTATCGGGCTTTCGGCCCTGATCATCATTCTTTCCGTATTTAACGGGCTGGAAGATTTAAACCGCCAGATTTTTAAGTCTTTTGACCCCGACCTGAAAATAACGGCTGCCACGGCCAAGAGCTTTGACCCGGAGCAGGATCTTCTGGAGGCCATTTCAGCGACGGAAGGTGTGGATTTCTGCACCCAGGTTTACCAGGACAAGGCCCTGGCTAAAAATGAAAAAGCCCAGTCTATTGTAGATGTGAAAGGGGTAGACAGCACCTTTACGAAGAATTCGGAATTCAGGAAGTCGCTGGCCGGCGGTGAAATGAATATCTATATCGGCGACCGGCCGGCAGCGTTTATCGGCGCCGGGGTGTATAACAGCCTGCAGCTGACCGTTAATGATTTTTTTCGCCCGCTGGAAATTCTCTACCCCAAAAACCAGAAGCTGAATGTGCTGAACCCGGACGAGAACATTAACCGGATTTCACTGGAGATATCGGGAGTTTTTATCCTGGAGCAACATTACGATAATTTTGTCTACCTTCCCTTAGAGGTAATGGAAGAGCTGAACGATTATCCCGGGCGGCGGACGGCCCTGGAAATTACCCTCCAACCGGGAGCGGACGTTCGTAAAGTCAGATCTTCAATTGCGAAGCTGCTGCCGGAGGGCATGGTAATCCGCGACAGGGACGAGCAGAATGCCTCTTTACTGAAAGCCATCCGGATAGAGAAGCTGTTTATTTTTATCGGGCTGTTTTTTGTGGTGGGTATTGCGGCATTTAATATATTTTATGCCCTGAGCATGCTGGTGCTGGATAAAAAAGATGATATCGCCACTCTTTCGGCTATGGGAGCTGATGCCGGCCTGATCCGGAAAATCTTTTTTACGGAAGGTTTCATCATATCCGGAGTAGGGGTTGTGCTGGGCCTGGTTTTGGGCCTGGGTGTCTGCTGGTTGCAGATTCGCTTCGGACTGGTGGGACTGGGCATGGATCACGCCATTACCACGGCCTACCCGGTACGGATCATGATGAGCGATGTGCTTCTTTCGGTAGCGGGCATCCTGGTGATTACCCTGCTGGCGTCTTTTATACCGGCAACAAAGGCGGCCAATTTTATGTTAAGGAATAATATGCAGACAGACTAAAACTTTGTGTACTTTGTGCAAATTACTTTGTGTTCCCGGCTCTGCCGCGTCTTCAGACGCCGGCAGGGTGAATCCCGGTCTCTGACCGGGCATTATCCTGTCCAAGACAGGAATACACCCTCACAACGTCAGAAGACGTGTGAGAGCGGGTACTTTGTGCTATTTTTTATTTATTCACAAAGCACACAAAGTAATTTGCACAAAGTACACAAAGTAAAGTCTGGAAATTTTAAATAAATGAAAAAGATATTTTTGTTACTGATGTTCTGTTCTACGCTGAATGCCCAGGTAAGAACGTCGGAAGAGCTGAAATTTGACCTGATCCACACCGAGCTGCATGTGAAGCCGCAATGGGCTGATCAGACGCTGGAAGGCAGGGCCATCCTGACCCTCAAGCCCTATTTCTATGCTCAGAAAACCCTGGTGCTGAATGCCCGGGAAATGCAGATTCGTTCAGTAAGCACGGGTAAGCAGGCGCTGAAGTATACTAATGACAGCCGTTATCTTTCTATCACGTTAGACAAAGAATACAGCGCGCAGGATACCCTGCATATTGAGATCGGGTACCTGGCGCAGCCTGAAAAGATCAGGGAAGAAGAAGGGGAAGAGAATAAAAGCGAGAAGGGTTTGTTTTTTATTAATCCTGACGGAAAGATCAAAGGGCTTCCCACCCAGTTCTGGACCCAGGGAGAAACCCAGTGCAACAGCGCATGGTTTCCCACGCTCGACAGCCCGAACCAGAATCACACCCAGGATATTCACATTACCCTGGAGAAAAAATATACTACCCTGTCTAACGGGATACTGGTATCCAGCAAAGACCAGGGCAATGGTCTGAAAACCGACCATTGGTCGCAAAATCTTCCGCATGCCGTTTACCTGACCATGATGGCTGCCGGTGACTTCGTGAAGGTGACGGATAAGAACTTCAAACGGTTTGAGGTGAGCTACTATATGGAACCGGAGTATGCACCTTTTGCAGAGGGAATTTTCGGACGTACCCCGGAGATGATTGCCTGGTTTGAAGAATTGCTGGGAGTGCCTTTCCCCTGGCAGAAATATGCCCAGGTGCCTATCCGGAAGTTTATCTCAGGGGCCATGGAGAATACTACGGCCACCACCCACGCCCGGTCGGTGCTTAAAAATAATCACCAGCTGGTAGACGGGCACGATGATGCCGTGATAGCCCATGAGCTGTTTCATCACTGGTTCGGGAATTATGTGACCTGTGAGTCGTGGGCCCAGCTGCCGCTGAATGAGGCCTTTGCCAATTATTCTGAATTTTTATGGGCCACGCATAAGTATGGCAAGGAGGAGGGCGACTTTGCCTACCTGAATGACCTGCAGAGTTACCTGAGCGAGGCCCAGGAAAAGCGGGTGCCGCTGATCCGTTTTAATTACGGCAGCAGCGAGGAGATGTTTGATGCTCATTCTTATCAGAAGGGCGGGCGTATACTGCATTTGTTACGGATGGAAGTAGGTGATAAGGCCTTTTTTGCCGCCCTGAACCGTTACCTGAAAACGCATGCTTTTCAGACCGCAGAGGTAGAAGACCTGCGCATAGCATTTGAAAAAGTGACGGGAAGAGACCTGAAATGGTTTTTTGACCAGTGGTTTAAGGGGGCAGGCCACCCGATGGTGCGTTTAAGCCGTACGGTAAAAGACAACGTGCTCCGGCTGACGGCCGAACAGGTGACCGACTCACTGGGGAACGGGGTGTTCAGGATTCAGCTGCCCCTGCGTGTGGCCGGCAGTGAGGGCATCCGGGATACGGTGCTGGTGCTCAGCCGGGTTTCAGAAACTTTCGAGATCCCTTTTAAGGGGGAGCTGAAAAACTATATTCCTAATGCAGACGGCTATTTCCTGGGGGTCATCCAGGACGACCGCCAGGTGGATGAGCTGATTCACCAGTATGAGACATCGCCGGAAGTATACGCCCGTGTAATGGCCCTGGAGCTGGCGGTGTACCTGGCCGGAGATGAAGAACCCCTGGAGAATAAAAAGATCAGGGAGCTGCTTCTGAAAGCTGTAGATGACCGTTTCTGGCGGATACGCCAGATGGCTGTTCAGCGGTTTAATGATTATGACGGTGACGACTTCCTGCAGATAGAAAAAGCACTGGAAAAAGCCATCACGGAGGATCCGGCTTCTAATGTGCGGGCCGATGCCCTGCTGTCGGTCAGGAATTTCCAGAACCCTTTTCATGTAGAGCTGGCCCGGAAAGCCATGCAGGATACTTCTTACTCGGTACGGGCTGCTGCCCTGGAGATCCTGCTGATGAATAACGTGCCGGAAGCCGACAGCCTGGTGGCAGCGTATGAGCATGTAAATGACGGGCAGATCTTTGGGGTAATTGCCAATTACTTTGTGACTACGGAGCAGGCGGGTAAGGCGCAGTGGATGATGGAGCGTATGCGGCTGATGGAAGGAATGGATCTCTACCAGTACATGGGGCTGCTGGCCTCTTACCTGGTGATCAGTCCGGCGGAAGAGCTTCAGATGGCTCTGCCTTTTATCCGGGATATTGCTGTTCATGAAGCGCTGTGGTTTGCCCGGATGAGCGCCGTACGCGTACTTTACACGGTAAAAGACCTTTCGGAAGAAGCGGCTAAAGTGTTTAACGAGGCTATAGAGGCAGAAAAAGACGAAAGACTCATCAATTATTATAAGCAATTGAATGTGGAGAGATAACCTTAATTTTCTTTCAAAGCTTACGTTTAAGCGGATCTACAACGCATTAGGCCTGGTGTTTTCCTTTGCGTTTTCACGGATCAGCCGCTCACCGGTAAATCATTATATGCCGGTGGCGCTGGCGGTGGAACCCACCACCTCATGTAACCTGAGGTGTCCTGAATGCCCCAGCGGGCTGCGGTCGTTTACCCGGCCCACAGGCATGTTAAGAAAAGAGATGTTTGAGAAGCTGATGGCCGAAACAGGGGATACCCTGCTTTACCTGACCTTTTATTTTCAGGGCGAGCCTTTCCTGCATAAAGATTTTCTGCAGATGGTGAAAATGGCTACTGCCAAAGGCATCTATACATCTACTTCCACCAATGCCCATTACCTGAATTATGAAAATGCGCTGGCCACGGTACGGTCGGGGCTGGACCGGCTGATCGTGTCTATTGACGGCACCACCCAGGCGGTGTACCAGCAGTACCGGGTGGGGGGGAAGCTGGATAAGGTACTGGAAGGCACCCGTAATATCCTCCGGGCAAAGAAAGAGCTGGGTTCTGCCACTCCGCATGTGATATTTCAGTTCCTGGTGGTGAAACCCAATGAACACCAGATGACCGATGTGCGGCGCCTGGCCCGTGAGCTGGGCGTAGATGAGCTGCGTTTTAAAACCGCCCAGATTTACGATTATGAAGAGGGCTCGGAGCTAATACCGGAAAACGATCATTACTCGCGGTATAAGAAAGAAGCTGACGGAAAATGGAGCATTAAAAACCGGCTGATTGATCATTGCTGGAAGATGTGGCACTCGGCAGTGGTTACCTGGGACGGCATCGTGGTGCCCTGCTGCTTTGATAAAGATGCAGAGTACCGCATGGGAAATGTCTCGGAAAACAGTTTCCGCGATGTGTGGTACTCTGACACCTATAAGGGCTTCCGGCACAGCCTGATCGGCGGCCGGAAGAATATTGAAATGTGTAAGAATTGTACGGAGGGGACGAAGATCTGGGGGTAATTTAACCCGCCCCTCGTCTTCGCTCGGGGTGACACGTGGCATCCGACCAGTCAGTTCGGGCACAAGTGAGCGCGAGAGCCGAAACTTGCAGGGAACCGTATGGAGATGAATGGCCCTTAGTTTGCCATTTCCGAGATAAACTTGATCCGCATCAGGCGCAGCTCTTCTTCTGTTACCTCTTCTTCGTAATCTTCAAATTCTTTCAGGGCGGCCCGGATATCATCGGAAGAAGACGTCATAAAGTATTCATAAATATCCTGCTGCTTCTCTTTGTCAATAATCTGGTTAATGTAGTAATCCAGGTTCAGCTTGGTGCCGGAGAAACAGATGCTTTCTATTTCGGAAATAATTTCTTCGGCTGACATTTCCTTGGCTTCGGCAATATCTTCCAGGTCGATCTTGCGGTCGATCTGCTGAATGATAAAGATCTTGGTTTTCGACTTGTTCACCGTGGTTTTCACCATCAGGTCATGCGTGGTCTCGATCTCATTATCTTCCACATATTTATTGATCAGGTCCAGGAAAGGCTTGCCGAATTTCTGCACCTTACCCATACCCACGCCGTTTACCTGCGCCAGCTCATTGGCATTAGAAGGATAGGTGGTGGCCATTTCTTCCAGGGAAGGGTCCTGGAAAACCACGTAGGGCGGTACATTCTTTTCTTTGGCTATTTTTTTCCGGAGCGATTTCAGCAGTTCCAGGAGGGCCTGGTCAGAGGCACCTGATCCGCCGGAATTGCCCGGCGACTGCTGGAGCTCGTCTTCGCCGCTTCCTTCGGTCTCGTTCAGGTCGTGATCTTCATGGAAAGTGATGGCGTAAGGGTCACTCAGGTACTCCTGTCCTTTTTTAGATACTTTGATCACCCCGTAGTTATCAATGTCTTTTTCGAGGTAACCAAAAACCATCAGCTGCCGGATAATAGAGACCCATTTGTCGGAAGCAGAAAGCCGGCCGTCTGCGTTAATATCCGCTTTGGGTTTCTTGTTCACCACAATGGTGTCTTCGTCTTCCTCTTCTTCCTCGTCTTCAAACTTATCTTCCAGTCCGAAATATTTCAGTCCTTTACCGAAATAGTCCAGCTTATCGTGTTCGTAGCTCAGGATAGCCGGGTTGTCTTTGGAATTACCGGTAAGAATATCGGCAATGTGGTTGGCTGAAAAACGCTGTTCGGTTTTCAGGATGGTATTAATCACCAGCTCCACTTCCTCCTTGCCTTTGAAGGTTTTGGTAGGTTTTTTACAGTTATCGCAGAAGCCGCAGTCCTTATCCATCTGTTCTCCGAAATAGGAGAGAAGCTGTCTTCTCCGGCAAACCCCCAGGGAGGAATACGCCACCATTTCCATCAGCAGGGCCTTGGCGTTATCTCTTTCAGTAACGTTTTTGTCTTTATTGAACTTCTCCAGTTTGGTGATGTCGTCCAGTGCGTAAAACATCAGGCAGGTACCGTCCAGGCCGTCTCTTCCGCCGCGGCCGGTTTCCTGGTAGTAGCCTTCCAGCGACTTGGGCGCATCGTAATGCACTACAAAGCGCACGTCGGGCTTGTCTATTCCCATACCGAAGGCAATGGTAGCCACCACGATGTCGCAGTTTTCATTCAGGAAGGCATCCTGGTTTTTCATACGTATATCCGAATCCAGCCCGGCATGGTACGGCAGGGCCTTGAAGCCGTTTACATTCAGTAGTTCGGCAATCTCTTCCACCTTCTTGCGGCTGAGGCAATAGACAATCCCTGATTTTCCTTTGTTTTGGGAAACAAATTTGATCAGTTGTTTTTTTGCATTCTGCTTCGGCCGTACCTCATAATACAGGTTAGCCCGGTTAAACGAAGTCTTGAAAATCACGGAATCATCCATGTTCAGGCTTTTCTTAATGTCAAGCTGAACCTTGGGCGTGGCCGTGGCCGTTAAGGCTATAATAGGAAGATTGCTGTCAATATTCTCAATAATATCTTTGATTTTCCGGTATTCCGGCCGGAAGTCATGGCCCCATTCCGAGATACAATGGGCTTCATCTACTGCTACAAATGATATGGTGGCCTTTTTCAGGAATTCCAGGTTATCTTCTTTGGTCAGTGATTCAGGAGCAATATACAACAGTTTGCATACGCCGTTGATCACATCATTTTTTACCCTGTTCATCTCTGATTTATTCAGAGTGCTGTTCAGAAACTGGGCGTTGACACCATAGGCGGTAAGCTGGTCTACCTGGTTTTTCATCAGGGCAATCAGCGGTGAGATCACGATGGCCGTTCCGTCAAGAACGGTGGCCGGGAGTTGATAACAAAGTGATTTTCCCGCCCCTGTAGGCATAATCACAAAGGTATTCTTCCCGGAGATCACACTCCTGATAATTTTTTCCTGTTCCCCTCTGAAGTTATCAAAACCAAAAATTTCCTTTAAGTTCTGCTTCAATCTTTGTTCTACTGATTCTGGAATCATATGCCCGTATGACTTTGTATTCAATATATGTTAACGTATGGCTAATTTACTAAAAATTACACAACGCAAATAAATTCTCCGAAAAATATTATTTGTGAAAAGTTTTCGGATTTCTAAAGCTAATTTTGTGCCTCAAAACCAGCTCTGAAAAAAGTGGAGACGAAAGTAGAAAAAAATATAATTGATACCGCCAAAAAAGTTTTGCTGGATGAATCGGAGGCTATTAAATCTTTGATAAATACAATTGACTCGGGTTTTCAGGAGGTAGTAAATGTAATTCTGGAGTCCAGAGGGAAAGTGGTGCTGTCGGGGATCGGTAAAAGTGCCATCATTGCGCAGAAAATATCGGCTACTTTGAATTCCACCGGGCAGAAGGCGGTTTTCATGCATGCTACCGATGCCGTGCACGGTGATCTGGGCATTATTGATGACGAAGACGTGATCCTGATCCTGTCTAAGAGCGGCAATACCCCCGAGCTGAAAGTACTGGTGCCGCTGATCCGGCGCCTGCCTAACCGGCTGATTGCCATGGTTTCCGATACGGCTTCTTTCCTGGCTAAAAATTCAGATTATGTGCTGAATGCCCATGTGGAGCAGGAGGCCTGTCCCATGAACCTGGCACCTACCACTTCCACTACGGTTTCCCTGGCCCTGGGTGATGCCCTGGCCATTTGCCTGCTGGAGGCCCGCGGTTTTAATAACCGTGATTTTGCCCGGTATCACCCGGGAGGCGCCCTCGGCAAAAAGCTTTACCTTAAAGTTTCTGATATTTATCCTAACAATGAAGTGCCGGTGGTGGATGAGCAGGCCGGTATGGAGGAGGTGATCCTGGAAATGACGTCCAAGCGACTGGGAACCACGGCTGTTATTGACCACGACGGGCGGCTTAAGGGAATTATTACGGACGGTGACCTGCGGAGAAAATTAAGGGAGGGAAAGGATATTTTTGCACTAAAAGCCTTAGATTTGATGAACAGAACACCCAAAGTGATTGCTAAAGATGAATTTGCGGTGAATGCACTCAATAGGATGCAGGAATTAAGTATCACCCAATTAGTGGTGGAAGACAACGGGAAAGTGTTGGGATTTGTCCACCTCCATGATTTGTTGCGGGAGGGACTTGTTTAACTATGATGAAATAGTCATTAGCAATTAGATATTAGTTTTTAGAAACAAACAGCTAATAGCTAATAGCTAAAAGCTTTATACACATGAGAAAGGTTGATTTTTTAGTCATCGGTTCGGGGATCGCCGGCCTGAGCTTTGCATTAAAGGCGGCCCGGAAAGGCAAGGTGCTGATCCTCACCAAAGTAAATGCCGATGAAACCAATACCAAATATGCACAGGGCGGGATAGCCACGGTGTTTGACCCGGTGAGCGATTCCTTTGAAAAACATATCCAGGATACGCTGATAGCCGGAGATGGCCTGTGCGACCGCGAGATTGTGGAAATTGTGGTTTCTGAAGGGCCGGACCGGATACAGGAGCTGATTGATTACGGTACTAATTTCGACAAAATGGAAACCGGTGAGTATAACCTTACCCGTGAGGGGGGACACTCTGAAAACCGTATTCTCCATTATAAGGATATCACCGGCTGGGAAATTGAAAGAGCCCTCCTGGAGCAGGTTTCCAAACAACCCAATATTGAAATACTGACGCATTATTTTGCGGTGGAGGTGATCACTCAGCACCACCTGGGGGAGAAGTCGAACGGACAGGTAGAAAGCTACGGCGTATATGCCCTCAATGTAAACACCCTGGAGGTGGAGACCATCCTGTCGAAAGTAACCGTCATGGCGTCAGGTGGCGCGGGCCAGATCTATTCTTCTACCACTAACCCGGTAATTGCTACCGGCGACGGCATTGCCATGGTTTACCGGGCGGGCGGCCAGGTACGGGATATGGAGATGATCCAGTTTCACCCTACCTCACTTTATAACCCCGGAACTTTCCCCAGTTTCCTGATCACTGAAGCCGTGCGGGGCGAAGGCGGTGTTTTGCGGGATAAAAACGGCCGGGAGTTTATGTATGATTACGACGAGCGGGGTTCACTCGCTCCGCGTGATATTGTGGCCCGCTCTATTGATGCCGAAATGAAGAAGTCAGGGGAAGAGCACGTGTGGCTGGATATCACCCATAAGCCTAAGGAATTTATTCTTCAGCACTTCCCCAATATTTATGAGAAATGCCTGAGCATAGGGATTGACATCAGCAAGGATTATATCCCGGTTACACCGGCAGCGCATTACCTCTGTGGCGGCATCCTGGTAGATGAAGCAGGCCGCACTACCATTAAGAACCTTTATGCCTGCGGCGAATGCTCTTCTACCGGCCTGCACGGTGCTAACCGTCTGGCCTCCAATTCCCTCCTGGAAGCGGCTGTTTTTGCCAACCGCATTGCTATTAACGCCCTGGAGATCATTGATTCCCTGGAGTATGAAAGCAAAGTGCCTGACTGGAATGAGTTTGGTGCGGTTCAGTCGAACGAGGAGATCCTGGTGTCGCATAATACCCGCGAGCTGCAGAAAATGATGTCGGATTATGTGGGGATTGTCCGTTCAGATTTCAGGCTGGACCGTGCAGAAACCCGTATGCGGATGCTGAAAGACGAAACCGAAGAATTCTACCGGAAAACCAAGCTCTCCGTAAAGCTTTGTGAACTGAGAAACCTGATTCTCTGCGCGCAGATGGTGATCCTTTCGGCCAAGAAAAGAAAAGAGTCCCGGGGACTGCATTACAATACCGATTATCCGTATAAGCTGGGCGGGAAGCCGGAGAATACGGTGATACACCGGAAGAACGAGTAGTTCCGAGTTCCGAGTGGAGAGTTCCGGGTGGAGAGTTCCGGGTGGATGGGAACGCCCCGTAGGGGCAGCACTACATTAGCCCCTGGACGAAGTCCGGGGCATCATCCGGGATAAAAATCCCCATTCCGTTTTCGGGTCGATAACGGATAGTGGATGATTTGAGGAGGGTGGGTGTAAAAATTTAACAAATATTTTGTTTTTGTTTCAGGAATTATCCTGAACTTTGTGTGCGTTTTTGGATTAGTTATTATGGATAAGCTCAAATATTTATTGGAAAGTAATCTTTTCGGGGTTTGTACCAGGATAGGACAAAAACTGAATTTCTCTGCTTCTACCATACGGAAGTACTTTATCTACGCGTCATTTTTTACCCTGGGTTCTCCCGTTATCGTTTATCTTATTCTGGCTTTCTGGATGGAAGTGCGTAAAACTATCCGGAATAGTAATCACCCGAGTGTTTGGGAGCTGGAGTAGGGCTTTGTTTTATGTAGGGGGATAGCCGCATCTTTATGGGGATGGATAGTTTTTTTGCTTCGCCGGGCTGCACCCGACGTTGGCATATTATGCCCTTTCAGGGCTCGGCGCCCCCGACTCGGCGCTCCCGGCTGGCATAGTCACGAAGTGGCGTAATATGCCAACGTCGGGTAGAGCCCGGCGGTACGGCAACCATCATCGGTCACCGGTCCACTTCCCCCATCACCAGATCGAGTGAGCCGATAATCGCTACCAGGTCAGCTACCAGCACGCCCTTAGAGATAGCCGGAAGCACGGAAAGGTTATGAAAGGAGCAGGCACGGCACTTTACGCGCACGGGCACGTCATTGCGGCCGTCGGTACGGAAAAAGAAACCCAGCTCGCCTTTCGGGTTTTCTGCTCTTACATAAAAATCGGTTTCTTTGGGCCGGATTTTTTTAGGTACAAATGCCTGGGGATCAAAATCAGGGGTGCGTTTCTGCTCTTTTGTCAGCTTTTCCAGGCATTGGTCAATAATGCGGAGCGACTCGTGGCATTCCAGCAGCCGTACGTAGTTGCGATCCCAGCAGTCGCCGGTCTGACCCATCATTCCCCGGCCCACCGGCACATCAAACTCCAGTTCGGGATACACGGAATAGGCGTCGGTTTTGCGCAGGTCGTATTTCAGGCCGGATCCCCTTAAAACGGGGCCGCTGCAGCCATAATTAATGGCCAGGTCAAGGGGTAGCACTCCTACATTGGCTGTACGGTTAATGAAGATGTGATTATCAATAATGATCTGCTCCAGCTCGGTCAGCTTAGGCCGTATATAGGCGGCAAATTCAAGGCATTTTTCTTCAAAGCCTACGGGAAGGTCATAGAAAAGGCCTCCGATCCAGATATAATTATAGAGCAGCCGGGCGCCGGATGCCCACTCCAGCATACGGAGGATGGTTTCGCGGTCACGGAACAGCCAGAGAAAAGGGGTAGGAGCACCGATGTCTATGGCGTAGGTGCCGATAGCCATAAAATGGGAAGCCAGGCGGTTCAGCTCGGCCACCAGTACCCGGATATACTCCACCCGCTTGGGCAGGGTACCTTCTATACCCAGCATTTTCTCCACTCCCATCACATAGGCGTGCTCTGAATTCATAGACGCCAGGTAGTCGAGACGGTCTACGTACGGGATCACCTGGTTAAAGGGGAGGGATTCGGCGTGTTTTTCAAAACAGCGGTGCAGATAACCCAGGTGCGGAACTACCTCACGGATCAGTTCGCCGTCAGTGACCAGCTCCAGGCGCAGCACGCCGTGGGTAGACGGGTGCTGGGGGCCCAGGTTAAGAATCATTTCTTCTTCCGCCAGATCTTCTTCTTTAAATTTCAGCGGTTCGGAATCCGTTAAATATTCAGTCCTATATTTGTATTGAACTTTCTGCATTGTTGCAAATTTAGTTTAAAAACCTCTCGTAATGCACGAAATAGAACCTTTTTATAATTGGAGCCGGTATTATCTTCCTTACGAGGATAAGAAGAGCCCGTTTTACGGGAAAGAGCAGTCAGGTACCTATGAAAATGCGGTTTACGGCTATATTATTCATCCCGATTGGGACTTTATAGGATCAGAAACGCTGTACGTAAAACTTTTAATGGTAAATTACCAGCTGAAATACGCGGTGATAGAACTTTTGGGGGAGTGGAACGATACCCTCCATAACGATATCATGTACCTGAAACGGGGGGTAATTGATAGGCTGCTGAAAAACGGGATCCGGCAGTTTATCCTGATCGGTGAGAACCTGTTCCAGTTTCACGGAGGGGAGAACGATTATTACGAGGAGTGGTTTGAAGACGTGGAAGATGGCTGGATAGCGGTGTTGAACCTGCGGAAATTTGTGATAGAAGAGATAGAAAAATACAGACTGGATTATTACATGCACCTGGGGGGTACCCTGCAGATGGAAAACTGGCGGACACTGAAGCCCGATGTGTTTTTTGGCCTGGTGTCTGCCCTGATACAACGAAGATTGACGTAAATATGGATAAGAAATTTATAAGCTACCTTTTTGATAAGCACCAGCGGGTGGAAGGGATACCTACCTCCAAGACCATTTCGGGCTGGGCGCTGAAAGTATTTAACCTGCTGTTCCCGGAGCGTTCCAAAGATTTTTTCAGGAGCGAAGACGAGGTGGAAGGTGAGTTCTGGAATATCGGTGATGAGCTGAGGGAGATCCTGGAGGCTACCGCTGCCTGCAAGGGGTGCGGCTCCGAAGAGAAATCCAGGCAGTTTGTAAGTGCGATTCCCGAACTTTACCGGGTGCTTTCCACTGACCTGGAATCTATCCTGGCGGGCGACCCTGCTGCGAAGTCTAAAATTGAGGTGATCCGGGTATACCCCGGTTTTTTTGCCATTTTCTTTTACCGGGTAGCCCATATTCTTCACAAAATGGAGATAGTGCTTATTCCCCGGATTTTAACGGAGTATGCGCATTCCCGCACGGGTATCGATATCCATCCGGGCGCTGAAATCGGAGAGCATTTTTATATTGACCACGGTACGGGTGTGGTGATCGGTGAAACCACCCGCATAGGCAGGAATGTAAAGATCTACCAGGGCGTTACCCTGGGTGCGCTGTTTGTGGAGAAATATATGGCCGATACCAAACGGCACCCTACGGTAGAAGATAACGTGATCATTTATGCCGGTGCCACCCTGCTGGGAGGCAAGACGGTCATCGGCGAAAACAGCGTGATCGGGGGAAATGTCTGGCTTACCAGGAGCGTTCCGCCGAACTCTACCGTGTACCACAAGCCGGAAATCCAGGTGATTAATAACGAAAACAGTATTTAGGTGCTTATTAATTACGAGGAATACCTGGCCATGTTTGAGGTAGAAGACCGGATGTGGTGGTATAAAACCTTGCACGACAGGGTCATAGAGGAGGTGAAATCCTTTTCACACGACTACCGGCACCTGAAAATCCTGGATGCGGGCTGTGGTACAGGCGGCCTGCTTACGCGTCTCCGTGCAGAAGGGATTGCGGATATACAGGGTTTTGACTACAATGAACATGCAGTAGAATTTTCAAAAAGCCGCGGGCTGGCGGTCAGCCGTCAGAGCATCACCGGATTTGATTACCCGCCGGAGTCTTTTGATGTGGTGGTTTCCAATGATGTACTTTACCAGTTTCATGACCCGGAACTGCTGGACGCTTTGGGCTGTATCTCCGGGGTGCTGAAGCCGGGAGGGATTTTTATTACGAATAATAATGCCTTTTCGGTTTTCGGGGGTACTCATGATATAGCGGTAGGAAGCAAGAGGCGTTTTGTAAGAGCTGATTTTGACCGGTTTTTAAAGAAATGCCCTGGTCTCACGATAGAAAAAGCTACGTATTGGTCGCTGCTGTTATCTCCCCTCATCCTGGGGGTAAGACTGTTTCAGAAGCTTCAGCTGAAGCTGGGCCGGGTGAAGGCGGAAGAAGTACGCTCAGATGTGTCGCTGCCCTCAGAGCCGGTGAACCGTCTTCTTTACCGGCTTTGTACATTAGAAAGACGGCTCTTAAAGCGGTCTCCATTCGGAAGTTCCCTTTTTTTAGTTATCCGGAAAGACTAACTATCGGGTATAACCCTTAATTTTGCGGTTTGTTTGAAAAATTAACTTATGAGTGTAAGAGTAAGATTTGCTCCCAGTCCTACCGGGCCCCTGCATATCGGCGGGGTTCGTACGGCTTTGTATAATTATCTTTTTGCCCGGAAAACGGGTGGAAAAATGTTGCTCCGGATAGAAGATACCGACCAGACCCGCCTGGTTCCCGGTGCGCAGGAGTACATCCTGGAGTCGCTGAGATGGATAGGCATCACCATTGATGAAGGGGTAGGCGCAGACGGTGACCTGGGCCCCTATGTGCAGTCGGAAAGAAAAGATATCTATGCCGTTTATGCACAGGAGCTGCTGGATAAAGGCCAGGCCTATTATGCCTTTGATACGCCTGAAGAGCTGGACCAGATGCGTAAGGAGCTGGAAGAGGCCAAAGTAGATAATATATCGTATAATGCCTTTACCCGCATGAAGATGAAGAATTCCATCACGCTGCCGGCAGAGGAGGTGAAGGCCCGGATAGAAGGCGGAGAGCCTTACGTGATCCGGCTGAAGGTGCCGCTGAAAGATGAGGTGCGTTTTAAAGACCTGGTGCGGGGATGGGTTTCGGTGCATTCTTCTACCATTGATGATAAGATCCTGATGAAGTCTGACGGTATGCCTACCTACCACCTGGCCAACATTGTGGATGATCACCTGATGGAGATCACCCATGTGATCCGGGGAGAGGAGTGGCTGCCTTCGGCGCCGCTGCATATCCTGCTCTACAAGGCCTTTGGATGGCAGGCGCCTGAATTTGCCCACCTGCCGCTCTTATTAAAGCCGGAAGGAAACGGTAAGCTGAGCAAACGTGACGGTCTGCTGGGAGACTTCCCGGTATTTCCGCTGGAATGGAAAGATCCGGTAAGCGGCGAGGTTTCCAGGGGATTCCGTGAAGACGGGTATTACCCGGAGGCCGTGATGAATTTCCTGGCCCTGCTGGGCTGGAACCCGGGTAACGACCAGGAGCTGATGAGCCGGGAAGAGCTGATTGAGCTTTTTGATATTCATAATATCCAGAAAGGCGGAGCCCGTTTTGATGTGAATAAAGCCAAATGGTTTAACCAGCAATACCTCAGGAAGAAAGATAGCGAAGTGCTGGCGGCTGAGCTGGATCAGCAGATAGGTAACCCCGGTCTTTCAGCGAAAATCGTGGAGCTGATGAAAGACCGGGTAGATTTTGTGAGGGAAATGAAAGCCGGTGTGCCGTTCCTGTTTTCTGCCCCTGAAAAGTACGATGAGGACGTAGCTGCCAAAAAATGGGATGAACTGGCGCGGAATGCCATGCCGGTGATCACCGGGGTGCTTTCCGGCCTGGAAAACTTTACTGCTCAGGCCATTCATGATGCCATTTTCGGAGCACTGGAAGGTGCAGGCATTAAACCCGGGAAGGTGATGCAGGCGCTGCGGCTGGCCGTTACCGGTGAAGGAAAAGGCCCGGATCTGATGCTGATCATGGAGATATTGGGGAAAGAGGAGACGGTGCGGAGGATTCAGAGGGCGGTGGAAGTGCTGGGGGCGTAGGCTTTTCTCACGGAACGCTTATTTCTCACGGAACGCTTATTTTTTCTCACAGATCGCACAGATCAACACAGATTTTTTATCTAAAATATTATCTATTTTTTATTATTTTATCTGTGGAAATCTGTGCGATCTGTGAGAAAAACAAGTCCGTGAGAAACGATTACCGCTTCAGCGGTGCCTCCCGGTTAATCTCCCTCATATCTACTTCCCCGCTTTTGGAATCTCCTAAGAGGTGCTCCGCAAAGTAATCGGCCATTTTCCAGAAGAAATACTCTGTCATATTTCCGAAACCGTGGCGCTGCCCGGGCAGAAGTACAAAATCAAAGCGTTTATTGGCCTTAATCAGGGCTTCTGCCATCCGGATAGTGTTAGCCGGGTGTACGTTATTATCAATATCACCCGTGGCCAGCAGCAGTTTTCCTTTCAGGTTTTTGGCCAGCTCGGTGTTCTTTTCAATCTGGTAGGTAAAAGTGGTGTCGCCTTTGGGGCTCACCTTCTCGGCTACGCCGTGATGGCGCTCACTCCACCAGCGGTTATAGATATTGTTTTCATGGTTACCGGCACCGGATACCGCCACTTTAAAGAAGTCAGGATACACCAGCATGGCAGCCGTAGACATAAAGCCGCCGCCTGAATGCCCGGTGATACCCACACGATCCATATCAATGAACCGGTGGCGGGCCGCCAGCTGCTCTACGGTCACTTTCTTGTCTTCCAGGCCGTAGTCGCGCAGGTTGCCGTAACCATAGGTATGATACCATTTGGAACGTGCAGGGTGTCCGCCGCGGTTACCTACGGTGATCACCACAAAGCCCATCTGGGCCAGGCGGTCAATCCGGTCCATGCTGCGGCCGAAAGCCTTGTTCACCGCCTCGGTCTGAGGGCCGGGATACACATATTCTACGATAGGATATACGCGGGTAGAGTCAAAATCAAAAGGTTTGTACATGACCCCGTACAGGTCGGTAATGCCGTCACCGGCCTTCACCTTAAACGGTTCGGGGAATTTATAGCCCGAAGCAAACAGCTGCGACAAATCAGCCTCTTCCAGCTTCATGAGCAGGGTACCTTTTGAATCATAAAGCTCAGATACCGGCACACTGTTTACCCTCGACGAGTTATTCACAAAGAAACGGCCGCTCTCGCTTACGGATACCTGGTGGTCAAAATTGCCCTTGTTCAGCAGCCTGGGCTCTCCGCCGTTAAGTGTCAGTGAATAATGGTGAAGGTAATAGGGGTCTTCACCGGCTTCGCGGCCGTTGGCAGTGAAGGTAAGCGTCTGGGTTTTGGCATCATAGCCCGTAACGTCCTCGCAGTTATATTCTCCCGAGGTCAGTTGTCTCACCAGGCTTCCGTCAGCATTATAGAGGTAGAAATGCCCCCATCCGTCGCGCTGCGACCAGTGAATAAACTGTTTTCCATCATTTACAAGGTAAGGCTTTTTGATATCGAGGTAAACGTTTGACCGTTCACTCAGCACATTCCTGACCGTGCCGTCTATGTTCACGGCTACCACATCTATCCGTTTCAGGTCACGGCTGGAGCGGCTGAGGTAAAACTCCCGGTTATCGCCCAGCCAGTAGCTGATATAGTGTTTCCCGGTGTAGCTTGATTTATCTCTTTCTTTCCAGAAAATGCCCACGGTCTGGTTTTTAAAGGCCGGAACGTGAATCTGCTTTGAAACAAAGCTTTGGGAATCAAAAAGATGCAGCTCCACTTCGGTAGAGTCGGTTTCTCCCGGCATCTGGTACTTGTAGGTTTCCAGGGTAGGCCTTTTTCCGCCCACGTTATTGATCACCCACATGGGGCTGAGGTGACGGTTATCTTTCCGGGTTACCACAAAGTGCTTACCGTCGGGCGACCAGCTCAGGCGTACGCCTTTCCGCTTTTTCAGCTCTTCATCCTCCTTTTCGTCGCCGGTAGTGGTGCTGTACTGATCTCCGCCCCAGGCATAATATTGTATCCCGTCTTTGGTGATCTGGTGCTCTGTGATGGTACTGTCTTTTTCATCTTTAATGGCCTTTTCAAAGTTAGCCCTGTCCATCCAGTACAGGTTATAATTACGGGCAAAAAACACCCGCATGGTATCCGGAGAGTAGGAAGCCCAGGTGGGTCTTGTCTTCTCTTTCAGGGAATCGGCGAGCTCTTTTACCTGCCGGGTGGCGAGGTCGTATTCCAGGAAAAACACCTTTTTCTTTAAAGTGTCTGATTTTACTTTGAGCTTGGCAATTTCCTCTTTGGATTTTAGGGTGTCTTTGGTACTTTTTACCTCGAAACGGATCCGTTTTTCGTCGTCAGTAAATTCCAGCTTTTCAATTTCCAGGTGCTGGGCATCAAACGGGTTCTTTACAATACGGGTGATCTGGCGGGCCAGGTCGGCGTTGTCAAACAGGGGTTGCCTGGAACGGGTTGCCGGATCCACCAGGTACCAGCGTTTCCCGGATGAAGTCTGGTATTCGTACCAGAAGCGGTCAGAGTGATTGATCCAGTTGGGTCTTACTTCGGTAGAGAAGATTTTGGTCCGGAGCTTGGCCGGGGAGAATTGGGAGGCCAGGTCGTAATTGGCTTTTACGGTGGCCTGCTGGGCAGTGGCATTAAAACAGAGCACTACTCCAGCCAGCAGTAATAGTTTTCGCATAGGTTAATTTTTATATACAGGCACGAAAATATTGAAAAATAGGCAGCTTTTCCTTTTTTTTTGTAAATTAGTATACAAATTAAGCCTGGCAACGATATGTACATGCAAATGGAACCTCCCCCTGATCTTAAGCACCTGATCAGTTTCTTTTATTGCATGGAGCACCGTTCAGAAGATGGTCCGCTGCAGGAGCTGCTTCCTTCCGCTACAGAGGTGAACGGCTGGCAATATGCGGGCCGGTGGAGATTACATCTGACACTGAAAGGTAAATCCACGAACGGGCTATTGCCTGAGTTTTACCTGGTGGGTCAGCAGACGGTTTCCTATAAGCTGACTGCTGAGGAGGAGCTGGCAGGAATATTCGGTGCAGGCCTGCACCCGGGCTCTGCGGCCCGTATGACCGGGAAGCCGGCTCATCTTTTTACCAATAATCCTATGGAAACTCCGGACCTGTTTGAGCCCCGGGTGATCAGACCGGTAATAGAAGCCTTTAAGCAGGCACGAAGCCCGGAAGAAAGAAAGGATATTGTAGTCAGCTTTTACCGGAGCCTGGAAATACCTGACCGCTACGCTGTACACAGGGAGGCGCTGGAAATTATTTACCGGCACAAAGCCTGTATCACACTTAAGGAAATCTGTGAACAGCTGAGGGTGAATGAACGTTACCTTCAGCGGGAGTTCCGGCAATATGTGGGTATACCGCCTTCCGAATATCTCCGGATTTTGCGTTTTAATAATATTTTCGCAGAGCTTTCACTATCCGAAGAGAAGCAGAATATTGCTTCGCTGGCTTCGCTTTTCCACTATTATGATATTTCACACTTCAATAAAACCCACAAAAAATATTTCGGGATAGCACCTTCACGGCTGATGCTGGACAGGCTGGTGCTGCTGGAAGAACTGATCCGGAACGGGCCCTACCTGGTAAAGGTTCAGCAGCGGGTTTAGGTGGGGGTTAATCCGGCTGCTTCAGCTGTTCCTTAAAACGGTCAATATAAGTACGGGATACCGGTATGAGCGGAAGCCCCTGCGGTAAATGTAAAAGGTAGCCACCGGCATTTCCTTCTACTTTCAGAATTTTATGCAGGTTAATCAGAAAAGAACGGTGGCACCGGAAGAGGTGGGGGAAAGGGTTGCAGAGAGCTTCCAGTTCACTCATGGTACAACGGCAGATATGGCTGCAGGTTTGACCATCCTTTACGCAGAGAAGAGTCAGGTAGTTTCCGCCTGCTTCGGCGTAATAAAGCTCATCCACGTTTACGGGCGGTTTTAGCCCCGGTATTTCCAGCCATTGCTGCTTTGGCTCCCGTATCTCCGGGCTGAGATGACGGGTGATTTCCTGCGCTTTCCGGAGATTTTTTCGCAGCAGGTAATTGTGCCGGATAAAGGTGATGACGGCATAGGGCAGGATTCCCGTGGAAAAAACGATCAGGAGGGTACGGAAGTAAGAACCATGCCCCTCCGGCATCACGTCACGGAGGCGGTTAATTACCCAGACCGTAGTGGCAATGCTGGTCATCTGGTATACAATGATCAGCAGCTCGGAACGGAGCGTCCAGTTTTTCTCAGAGAACCAGCCGGGCAGAAGTACGATCCACAGGGCTCCCGCAAACATGGTCAGAAAAGCGCTTCCGGCATAAACAAAAGCGGTAAAATAAGGACTGTCGTTAATGTTCCTTTGACCAAAATTAAAAGGCTGCAGGATGCTCAGGATCAGGAACACCAGTAAAGCAATGCCGGTGATGGTCCGGAAATAGACCTTCAGGTCGGAGTAACCGGGGTGAGGTTGAGTGAGGTGTTTACGGATGCGGTCCATATTTCTTTGTTTTCTGTCCCTGTAGTTTGCAGTTCGTCACAAACTTTTGACACGAATATGAAAATGCAATTATCATTGCCGGCAGCCAAATTAACGGAGAATTGATTGCCGGGCAAAAGGCGCTGAGGAAAATTGAAGCCGGCCCGTGTTTTTTGTCGGGAATTTACAAGTAGACTGATAATTAGCATATAAACTTTGCTGTGTTGAACTGAATTAACTATGAAAGCTGTAATTGTATTGATGTTACTGGTGGCCGGGGTACGCACCGCTCCGGCACAGATCACGAAGAAAGTAAAGAAAGCCGCAGAGCGTGGTGTAGAGAGAACGGTGGAGCGACGGGTAGAAAAAGAGTCTTCCAAAAAGACTGATGAAGTGCTGGATAAAGTTTTTGATGAAAAATCAGGAAATAAGAAGGCACCCGGTACCCAAACGGGGAGCGGAGCTAAAAAAGAAACTTCAGCATCAGGTGAAGGGAGAGCAGATGAGGGGGGCGTGAGGGGCGGAGCCGGTTCAGATAATGAATTGCCCACAGGAGCTGTTCCGCAAAATGAATTTGTGACGGGCAGTACGTTTTTCCCTGACGGGCAGGTAGTGTATAGCGAAGATTTTGCCCGGGATGCAGCGGGAGATTTCCCTGCCGGCTGGGAGACCAACTCCGGCGGTGAAGTAATCACCATTAACGGGAAAAAGGCTCTGAGGCTGTACCCTAACGGGGTTTACCTGGCCGGGAACGGGCAGTTACCCGAAAATTATGCGCTGGAGTTTGACCTCACTACTGAAAACCTGGCTTATAAAGGTACCTCCGGCAGTGCTTTTGATCTGATCTTCAGTGATGTGCGCCGACTGGCCAAAACACCGGTTAACGGTGCCCGATTCAGGCTGCCTTTATGGTACAAGGCCAACCAGTACGTGGCGGTGGAAAACTGGGGAAAAGGAGTTTCGAAAATAAATAACAGGATAGACTTTGCGCTGGATTCAAAGCTGAATACTACTACCCGTTATACGGTGGTGGTCAACGGTAAACGCCTGAGGGTGTACCTTGATAACCAGAAGGTAGCAGACCTGCCCTCCCTGCTTCAGAATTCAGCCGGCCGGTATTTCTCTTTTTATCTCTGGGGTACAAATCCCGAAGAATACAACCACATTGTTGCGGTTTCAAACATTAAGATCACGGAAGAAAAGCAGGATCTGCGTTCCATGATCCTGAAGGGCGGATTCAGTACCACTCAAATCCTTTTTGCTTCAGGGTCTGACAGGATACAGGCCTCTTCGTACGGTTTCCTGGATGAACTGGCCGCTACTCTTAACGCTAACCCCGGCTTTAAGCTGAGGATCATCGGGCATACCGACAGCGACGGCGAGGAAACAGCGAACCTGACCCTTTCAGCCAAAAGAGCGGAAAGTGTAAAAAACTACCTGGCGGGGAAAGGAATAGGAGCGGAACGGCTGGAGACCGATGGCAAAGGAGAAAGTGAACCGGTGGCTTCCAACGGCACGTCAGAGGGAAAGGCGCAAAACCGCAGGGTGGAGTTTGTAAGGAAAAACTAAAATACTGTAGTCATGAAATCTAAAATAAGTATACTCCTGTGCATAGCTGTCTGGGGATGGGTAAACGCCTGTTCTGAAAAAGACCCGGAGCCGGCGGTGGAAGAGCTGCTGACGGCCGGTGACTGGCACCCGGAAACAGACGGCGACGATCCTGCTGTTACCTGTTATAAACGCTCTGTTTACCGCTTTACCCCGGGCGGGGAGCTGGATCGCTTTTCCTACTCTATCGGAGTGGGAGAGGAATGTGTGATGTATGAGCACGACCAGGGCGTATGGCAGCTTCTGAACGGGGATACCGAATTGCAGATGCAGTTTGGAGGAGGGCCCAGAATATTCAGGATTGAACGGATTTCGGATGCCGAGCTACTGTTATGGGGCAGCTGGAGTGGTTCTGCAAAAGAATTTTTATTTGACAAAACCCCGCATTGAGCCGGAACAGCAGCCGGATACCCGAATGGTATCGGGCAGTCATGATTTATTTATATATAGAAAATAAAGAACGATGAAAAAGGAACTACACATTTTGATTCTTTTTGTGACGGGGTGCCTGGTGACCTTATCGTGCAAAAAAAGCAATGACCCCGGAAAGGAAGTGAATCTTCTGCCGGCCAGCATTACCCGAACAGACCACCTGAGCGGCCAGGGAACTACGCGGCTGGATTTTACATACAATGAGAAAAATATGATCACCGGGATCAGCAGTGAATATACGGTGAGTGGGTTTAACAGCGCCCGGTTAGAGTATGACGCCAATGATAAGCTCATTAAAGTAACCCGTCTGCATGGTACCGGGGGCGCCATCTATGAGTTTGATTATACAGGCCTCACGCCGGTCAGGCTGAACATTACCCATGCCGGTACGGAGTTCGGCTATCCTGTTGTATCGCGGGGGCTGAATATCTATACTATAGATGACCTTCATATGACTTTCAATACCCGGGGTGATTTTGTAAGTGCGGTTACTGATGCAGGTGTTACCATTGCCGAACTGGAGTTCGGCACTTCCGGGGGGCTCTTTCAGGCGGCAGAGATTCCTCAACCTGCCATGGTAATTTCCGGTTTGTACCTGGGGCTGACAGATATGCTGTTTTTGGCAAAGAAAGAAATTACCGGTCTTTCGGGCGGTGGACTCCGGCTGGATGTCAGTACCCTAAAGAGACGAAAATGACCGGATCACGGAAATGAAAATGACCGGGCCGGAAGGTTCACTGGTGTATGACTTTAAGATAACATATTAGGCAGGTGAAGAAAAAAATGAGATGAATCATATGTTAAGACTCTATTGTATGCTTTTATGAGAAGATTTTTTTAGTAATTATCTTATAATCAATTGATAATAGTTCTTTTTTGTACTTATAGCCTGGTCATGCACAGGCTTTTTTTGTGTCTTTCTGACAATATTCCCTGTTTTTCGGAGGTTACATTGGTACCGTTAAATAAAAATGCGGGTTTTTATAGATGGTATTAAATATTATTGTTATAATTTAGAAGCGTGTTAAGAGTGTTATCCTAAAGCTGAGAACTAAAACAGTATAGTTATGAAAGAGAAAGTAGGAGTTATTGCAGTGTTGCTTTTGTTAATCCTGGGAATAATGGGAATGTAATTTACCGGTAGGGTAAATGCATAAAGCAGCAGATTGAAACAGGCATCGGTTTCCGGAAACGGATAGTAGTTGGTTGAACACAGGACAAAATTTTTTTAGATTTAGTTCAGGGTTTTGGGTTAGAAATTAATGCCACGGATGTATGAATTTCCTTTATTAAATTCGTGCATTCGTGGCAGACTTTTATTCGGGTTGCCGGATCAGCTTTTCCAGGCGAAGCATCATGTCGTCTTTTTCACGTAGCATACGCTCATACAACTGGATTTTCTCTTCGTGAAGCTGAACCATTTTTTCCAGTGGGTTGATTACCGGATAATAATTAAATAAGGCGTTACCTGTGGCGTGGTCATTATTATTAACCGTATTGGCAATAATGGTGATGGCTTTTTCCTCATCAAAATTTTTAATGGCGATATCAGGTATTTTCAGAGCTTTTGAAACTTTATAGAGCACTTCCGGTTCCAGCACCGCTTTTTGTTCCATCATAGAAACCTTCTTCTGATTCCAGTCTTCGCCCAGCTCATGGGCAAGTGCCTCCTGTTTGATACCCAGCATCTCGCGAAACCGCTTTACATTCCGTCCTTCATGAATCTTAGGCTCCATAATTTATCTGGTTAAGCAATTCAAACTTAGTTGTTTTTTTAATAAAATCTGAGATTTGTAAAATTAGATAATTTATCCCGGAAATCTACTAGAATATCCCCGATATAACTGGAATATCCCGTCGCGATATGCGTTTTTTGCATCATTCAACATCTATTCATCATGAAACTAAAGAAAGTACGGAATTACAGGGTGAGGGGAATTCCCCGGCCGCTAAAAATAACAGGGGTCAGGAAGTGTGTCTTTGAAGCTTCATATCCCTGCAGATATATTCAAGCAGCCTGCAGGGGTCTTCATTGATAGCTTTGGCCAGTATATAAATCTCATCTGCTCTCATTTTAAGGCAGTCTTTTGAGGCAAATTCACTTATCCGGTTCGGACGGATTCCCGTGGTGCGGGACAATGCGGCCTGGTTGACGGCTTTACTGTCAAGATACCTTCCAAAACTTGTCCTGTGGTTCTTGTTGCTCATTGCATTCAGGTTAATCGATATAAATATATTAGAATTCGATACGACAATTTGGTATTTGTACTTATATTAGATATATTTATATCGAAAATCGTTATTAATCTAAAATCACAAGACAACTTATGCAGATTGACATCCCAATGAATGAACCCGCCAGATACCGTGATGCTCTCTTAGGAATACTCAAAGTGGTGGAGGTAAAAGATCTCACCGGCAAACTGGCCGATGAAGTCAAGCTTATTTATCAGTTGATTGAACTGATTGAAACGAAGATTCATGCCGGGAATAACGGGTGAGATCATCCGTTCTCCCTGCACCTGCTAAACCCTTACATAACATGATTACTGTAGAAAACACCTATTTGGAAAAACTCAGGAGAGGCGATGAGACGGGGCTGAATTACTTTTACAGCCGTTTTTACCGCTGGTATGCCTACAGGGCCTATCGCTATATGAAGGAAGACCTGGATGCGGACTGCGCCACCCAGGAGGCGTTCCTGCGCTTGTGGATCTTCCGGGAAAGTATTGAAGATGTACCCCATCTGCATCAGTTTATGAGCCGGCAGGTGGAAGAGGCAGGGAAAGCCTACCACCGGAAAAGAAGCAACCAGTTTCGCCGTAAGCTGCTCTGGCTCTTTGATTATGACGACCCCGACAGCCTGCTGCAAAAAGACCCGGAGGAAGGAATAACTCACCCGGCCCTGGAAATAGAGGAACCGGACGAGCAGGATGCCGGGAGACTGGAAGCCCTGAACCGCCTTCTCCCTCACCTCGACAGGGACCAGCAACTGTTTATACGGCTTTGCCTGAAGTTTGATTTTAACTTTGAACGGATTGCCTGCTACCTTGGCGGTATCCGGGAATATGAAGTGGCGCACCGGGTGAATAAATGTATATCCCGCCTGAAAAGCCTGCTGGCTGACAGCCGGAAACTGTCGCAGGTAGCCGGTATCCGGATCATCCGGCCTGATCAGAAGCTGAGCCCCGAACAGGCCGATATTCTGAAACTGCGTTATGAGCTGGGCTACTCTTTTGAAGAAATTGCTGCTAATCTCCGGCTGACCCCCGGAAAAGTCAGAGCCCTTTTTATCCAGGCATTTACCATCATTAAAAATACACATGGAAAAACAGATCCTCACACGAAGAATACAACTGCTTATCAATTGCAGGGATAAGGGCGAATTAAAGGCGTATTACGACAGGCTGTATGAGTACCAGCGCATGGCTTGTAAAGCAGCGAATATGATTTATACGCATCTCTTTCTGCAGGATCGTATCAAAGACCTGGTCTACCTGACCACGGAGGCCAAAGTCAGGCTGTCTGATGCCTCCAAAGATGAAGACGGCATACTGACCACTTCACACATGAACTCAGTTTACCGGACACTCAGTGCGCATTTCCTGAAAATCCTGCCTTCCTCTACCCTGACCAACCTGAACCAGGCTGTTTACCGGACTTATCAGAGTAACCGGGAAATGTATTGGAAGGGGGAAAAGTCTATACCCAATTTCAGTAAGAATATTCCTGTCCCCTTCAGCAGCAGGGATATCACCCTGCAGGAGGAAGAGAATGGGAAAAATTTTGTTTTCTCGCTTTTTAAAATACCGTTCAAAACTTACCTGGGTCGTGACCGGTCAGGTACGAATCTGATAATCAGGAAGATTATCAGTGGAGAGCTGCCGCTGCGGCAGAGCGCTATACAGATCAAAAACAATAAAATTTACCTGCTGGCCAGTGTAGAGGCTGAAAAACCCGTATACCGGCCGGATGCTTCACTCATAGCTGAAGTATCTCTTTCCATGGAGTATCCGCTGGTGGTAAAAATCGGAAAGGAGGAATTCCGGATCGGGAACAGGGAGGAGTTTTTATACCGGAGGCTGGCCATACAGGCTGCGCGCCGCCGCCTTCAGATGGCCGCCACCTGGAATAAGGGTGGAAGAGGAAGGAAAAAGAAGCTGAAACCCCTGGAAAATTACAGTGAAAAGGAAAAGAACTATATCGAGTCGCGCCTGCATCTTTACAGTCGTAAGCTGATTGACCATTGCATAAAGGCCGGTGCAGGCACCATCCTGTTGGTGAATCAGTCGTATAAGGAAGAAGTGGCCAAAGAAAATCCCCTGCTTCTGCGAAACTGGAGCTATTACGGGCTTAAAGCCAAGATCGCCTATAAGGCAAAATTAGCTGACATTATGCTCTTGGAGGAGTAGTAAAGATATGTTGGATTAGTTAGAAGGGGCTGTCCGCACAGCCCGGAGTTGAGGCTTCAGGCGCTCAACAAGTACTGAAATACATGCGGTTAAGGCGTGAGAAACGTTCAATATCTTTAACAGAGTAGCCATGAAAAAGCAGGCTGATCGTACAGCCACGGGGTGAGGCCCGTAGCACTCATCAAGCCGGAGACCGGCATACGAAAGCCGTCGGAACTCAGACAGCTTATGAATGATTTTTTACATATTCATTGGGCGATACCCCGAACTTTTCGCGGAAGCATTTGATAAAGTAGCTGGTATCATTGAAACCCACCTGCATGGCCAGCTCGCTTACCCGTATTTCTTCCCGTGAAAGGATTTCCAGTGCTTTTTGCAGGCGGTAGTTACGAATAAATTGCGACGGGCTTAAACCGGTCAGGTGCTTCAGTTTACGGAAAAGGTGTACCCGGCTCAGCCCGGTTTCATATCCCAGCTGCTCAATAGAATATTCGGGGTTATCGAGGTGGGCTTCTATCTTCCCGGTGATATTTTGCAGCAGCTCGCTGTCACGGCTGTTAACGCGGTTTTCCGCTTTGAGCGGCAGCTCGTTTTTCTGTTGGAACAAAAGCCGGAAACGCTCCTTTTGGCGGAGAATGTTTTGTATGCGCAGAAGCAGCTCTTTGAAAACAAAAGGCTTGGTCAGGTAATCGTCGGCTCCTGTACCCAGGCTGTCTATTTTGAAATCGGTATCCTGGATAGCGGTTAGCAGTATGACCGGGATATGCGAGGTGGTGAGGTCACTTTTTATCTGGGAGCAAAGCTCTTTTCCACTCATTTCGGGAAGCATCACATCTGAAACCACCAGGTCTATGTCTTCCTCCCGGAGGGTAGCTTTGGCCTCTTCGGCACAGTCTGCGGCCACTATAACGTAATGCTCTCCCAGCTTCTGCACCAGGTATTCCCTCAGGTCTTTGTTGTCTTCCACCACTAAAATACGCTCTTTGTTTTTGGGTGTTAAAACGGGGGAAGGGTCGTCTTCTTTGGGGAGGTATTCCGGCGGCAAATGAAAATCGGGGGACGCGCTCCCGTTAGGGCTCACTTCCCTGATTCCGGGTATTTTTACCCTGAACGTACTTCCTTTGCCTGCCTCACTCTCCACGTGGATGCTTCCTCCGTACAGGTTTTCCACAATGGCCTTTACCAGGGCCAGGCCCACTCCCGTACCCATGGCCGCACTGTCTTTCCCCTTAAAAAAGCGGTCAAATATGTAGGGCAGCTCCCCGGGGTTTATACCGGTGCCTGTGTCTTTTACCGTGATTTCAAGGCCACAGAGGCCGTCGTTTTGTTTGCTGGTATTGACCTGCAGGCTTACGGTACCCCCAGCCTGCGTGTATTTAAACGCGTTGGAAAGCAGGTTAAGGATGACTTTCTCTATCTTGTCTTTGTCCAGGAGCAGGCATTCGTGGTGCTCTGCCGTGCACCCGGTTACCCAGTGGATACTTTGTTTATTGGCCAGGGATTGAAAACTCTCCCTGATCTGTGCAATAAACCGGGCTACATCTACGGCAGAAGCATTTATTTTCTCTTTTTTATCTTCCAAGCTGTTGATTTCAAGAAGCTGGTTGACCAGTAAGAGCAGGCTTTTGCCGTGGTACTGCATGGCACGTATCTTCTTTTTATCCTCGCCCGAAAGGTTGGCTTCTTCCAGCAGCTCCTCCAGGGGGCTCAGGATCAGGGTGAGGGGTGTGCGGATTTCGTGGCTTATATCGGTAAAATATTTTGCCTTGAGCTGCTGTGCCAGGCCCGCTTTTTCGAGCTGGGTTTCCTGGAGTTGCAACCGGGCGCTTTGCAGGGCATTGTATCGCACCAGGAGTATGCCTGCGGCAATGCCCAGGGCATAAAGGAGGTAGGCTGGCCAGGTTTGCCAGAAAGGCGGCTTTATCCGGATTTTGAAGCTATATGTGTTTTTGCTCCAGATACCGTCGTTGTTGGCAGCCTGTAAAAGGAAATTGTATTTTCCGGGGGGAACCTGGCTGTATTCGGCGATGCCGCGGCTGTCGGCATACCGCCATTGCGGGTCCAGGCCTTCCATTTTGTACCGGTAGGTATTGTTTTTGGGCATGATATAGTTTAAGCCCGCAAACTCAAAGGTGAGGGTAGACTCATTGTATTTTAACGGAAGCTCTTTCAGGTGCAGCATCTCCCCGAAGCTATGCCGGGTAAGGTTATTGACCTTTACGTCAGTCAGGTACACCGGCGTGTTATGGGGGTTGGGATAAAGATTTCCGGGCGAAAAGCTTACCCAGGTGTTTTTTCCTCCCAGCACCAGGGGATCTGTGCTTGCTGCGTTGATTTCGGCCAGCGGGAGCCCGTTATTGTAGTGATAATTCCGCAGGTTTTCATCAATAAAATGGCTTATACCGCTGTAAGTGATGAGCCATGTGCCGTTTTCGGGCGTTGCGAAGCTTTGCAGTACGGTATTATTCAAAATGCCGTGGCGCGTATCCAGGTACTTCAGTGTTTTGAATTTTTCGTCCAAAACATATAAGCCCTGGTTTTGGGTACTTACCAAAAAGGTATTGCCCGCCCTGGCCACATGGTTGACGTTTTTGATATCCGGAAGCAGACTTTTTACCTCCGTTCCAGAGAAGTGCAGCAGGCCGCTGCCGTGGGTAGATACCAGGAAAGTCCCGGCCGGGAGGGGCAGGATGTTTTTGGCAGACCCTTTGTCAATAGCCTTCCGGACTTCTTCCTGGCCGGGGAAATGGGCCAGCTGCGTCCCGTCAAAATAATGCAGTCCCCCGCCTTTGTCGCCCATCAGCCAAAGCCCGGCCCCGTTGGCAGAGAGCTGGTTAATCACCCCTATTTCCTCCCAGTTTTGATGCGGAGGCAGGAGAACCGGGGTGATACGACCGTCGCGCAGCTTAAACAGGCCGTCGCGCAGCGTGCCGATCCACAAAACGGGTGCCTGGTACAGGAGCGATTTGATGACCACCGGTTTCCCGAAGAGCGCCCGGAGATTCCAGGCGCTTTTGACCTGCCGGTCAGAGTCGTACAGGAAAAGCGCCCCGTTTTCGGTACCTACATAAAGCTCTCCCTGGCTAAGCTTTGCTATGCTGCTGACGATCCCCGCCCGCTCTTTTTTCTCTGTTTCAGGCAGGGCGGTGGTTTTGAAACGGCCCAGGTAGGGATCGTACAGGAAAGCGCCGTTATGAAAGGTTCCTATCCAGAGAGAACCGTTCCTGTCCAGCATAAGTGAACGTATCGACAGGTGGCTCATGCCGTTGATCCTGTCGATCTCCGTAAGCTTTGCGTCTTTGGGGTCCAATACCGCCAGTCCCTGGAACCGGGCAATCCAGATCCGCCCGTTCCGGTCTTCCATTAAAGCCCGTGTGTGTTCCAGGCGGGTTTGTGAGGAGCTGGTTTTGCTCCACTGCCTTAACAGCTGCCCGCCGGGAGAATACTCAAAAATGCCCTCCATGCGGGTAGCCAGGTAGACTTTCCCGTTGGAATGGAAAAGGATGTCTTCCACACGCAGGCTCTTTTCCAGCTCACTGACCGGAAGCCGGGTATCTTTAAACCGTACCAGCCCGCGGTTGGTGGTGGCAATCCAGAGGGTACCGTCCGGGGCCCGGGCAATTTTGGTTACGCTGGACTGGCCGGTCGGGCCCAGCTTTTCGGTCTTTTCCAGTAGTCCTTTTTCGGGGTTAAGCTCGTAAACCCCTGACCATCCTGAAGCCAGGATTACATTTTTTTCAACGGTAATGGCCCGTATTTCGGGGTTGTCGTCCTCCACCCGGTAGTTTTTAAAGCGGTTCCGGGTTCTGTCATACAGGCTTAAACCCATATTATGGGCTATCCAAAGGTTGCCGTCGGCCGCATCTGCGATGTCGTTGATATGATTCCCAGCCAGGGAGAGGGTGTCGCCGGGTACATTTTTAAATACCCTGATTTTATTGCCTTCACAGAGGTTCAGGCCGTCGCGCGTGCCCAGCCAGACAAAGCCGTAGGGGTCCTGGTGCAGGCTGAGCACAGAGCTTTGGCTGAGCCCTTCGGAGGTTCCGATCACCTGAACGGGAAGTTCCGTCTGAGCGGAAGCTCCCGGCCACCAGGCCCATAGCATTATGATAAAGAAGTACCTCAATTTTTTAGAAAACTAACCCTTTTCGCCCGGTAACTTATTGGTTTTGTAACACTGCAATTAGTGTAAAAATACGTAAAAATACCATTTTTTCTTGGTATTTAATAATTTCTTAATATTGTAAGTTGTTGTTTTTCAGTAGTTTAGTTTTTGTGGTAACATATCTTTTATTTTTTGTAACTACAGTTTCATGCGTAGAAGCCCATAGGGCATAGTTTAGCGCAATGAAAGAAAACAAGGTAAAGCGGAAGCTACGGTGGAGTTATGTAAGAGAGCTGACTTTCGGTTTGTTTTTTTTGTTTTCGGTTTTGTATCTGATCTTTTTATTGTTCCGGTAATGAAATACTTTACAGGTTTGCTTTTACTCCTGGTGGTCCAGGTGTCTTTCGCCCAAAAGACCTACGAATGGCGCGGGGTGGTGACAGACAGCTTAACCCAGGAGCCGCTGACAGGGGCATCGGTCTATAACAGAACCGGTCATTACGGCGCGCATACCGATGCCGACGGGCGTTTTTTGCTGGTGGGGGTGCCGGGCGGCAGCACCTTATTTACAGTGACGTATATGGGTTATGAAACGGTTACGGTACATATAAGCATGCCTGCAGATGCAGAAAAAGGAATGCTGATTAAGATGCGTCCGGTGAGCCATGAGCTTAAAAGCGTGACCGTAGCCAGCAGCTTTGACGGCCAGCGCTCAGCACTTAACCAGCAAAAGACTTCCGATAACATCAAAAATATTATTTCTTCTGACCTGATCGGGAAGTTCCCGGACTTAAATGTGGCCGAGGCGCTGCAACGGGTACCGGGAATAAACATTTCGAGGGATAAGGGAGAGGGCTCATCGGTAAGTGTCAGGGGCACGCCGGTGCATTTTACCAATATCAGTATCAACGGAGAGCAGATGCCTTCGGTGCAGGAAAGCGGGGGCAGGACCGAAGCGCTTGACCTGATTCCTGCCGATCAGCTGGGCAGCATGGAAGTTACCAAAGCCCTGACGGCCGATATGGACGGGGACGCTATCGGCGGAAATATCAACCTGAAAACGCCTACTGCCCGTACATTGGCGCTGCAGGTCAGGGGAGAGGCCGGCGTAGGATTTAATGATCTTTCGGGAGGCTTAAACGGCATCGGGCGGTTAAGGGCAGGGAAAAGATTCCTGGCCGATTCCCAAAATCCCCGGGGGCGTTTGGGCGTACTTCTGAGTGCCAGCTATTTTGCCACGGATAATTCCGAAGACCGCATTGACGCCCGGTGGTCGGGAGTGGCAAGACCCATTACCCAACCGGAGCGGAGTGAAATTACGCAGCTGGGGTATGAATTCAGGAAGACCGAAAACCAGCGTACCCGCACCGGCGTTACGGCCACCGTGGACTACAAGGTGAAAAACCATGAGCTGGTGTTTAATTACATGCATAATTATCGCAGGGACGACGATATCCGTAACCGCCTCCGGTATGATTTTGACCGCTCGGGCAGTACGTGGATTACCTATGACAGCGTGGTCAACAGCCGGATCAGGCGGGACATCAACCTGTGGAACGAGCGAAAGACGAACCAGAGCTTTAACCTGCAGGGTACGCACCTGCTGGATAGCTGGATAGCCGACTGGGGAGTATATTATACGTTTTCGCAAAGACGGCTGAGCAGCATCCGGGGCGACTTTGCCCGGGATAATATCGCTATCGTAGCGGAAAATGCCGACGGTATGCTGGCCGAAGTACCTCAATACCGGCCTTCCGTAGCAGGGATGGATATCAATAATCCCCTGCTTTTAAATGATTTCAGGAGGTATGAAAATGATATCAGCAACACCGATGCCGATAATATGGTGGCCCGGGTGAACCTGGCGAAGTCGTATGAGCTGGCCGGAAACAAAGGGCTTTTAAAGCTGGGCGGGAAGCTGAGGCGGCAGACGAACCAGAAGTTTCGCGATAACCGGGTACTTTCTTTTTATGACCCTAATGGCCTGATGAACCGGGAAGAAGCCTTTGCGATGGTGTCTACCCGTACCCAGCCGGTATCGTATCTTAACGGCAGGTACACCCTGGGCCCGCGTGTGGGTAAAGACCGCTTCCTGGAATATATAAACACGTACCGGTACCTGTTAATCGAATCGGCCGATTCCTGGGATGCGGAACGGCTTTCCAAAAGCGACACGTACGAGGCCTCGGAAGACATCTATGCAGGATACCTGATGACCCGCCTGCAGGTAAAGAAAACACTTTTCATAGCCGGGCTGAGGTATGAATATAATAAGGTGGGCTATGATGCATTTGATGTGCACCGCTCGGGCACCACAGTGGTGGCCACCCCGGTGAGCGGAGGGAATAATTACGGGTTTTTACTGCCCAGTGTACATGTAAAATACGGCCTGGATGAAAACACAAACCTGCGTATGGCGTACACGCAGTCTTATGCCCGCCCTAACTTTGTAGATATCGTGCCGTTTGTGAATTATGATGCGGATGCCGTTACCCTTTTTATCGGCAACACCGAACTCAAGCCTTCCTTATCCAATAATATGGACCTGATGCTGGAGAAGTACAATACCCGGGGAGGGATTATTTCCGGGGGGCTTTTCTATAAAAACATGAACCATTTTCAGTTTACCCGGATGGTGCCGTCGCTTACCGAAGATTACCCCGGTTTCCCGAATACCATGGGTTTCCGGTTCCGGCAGGAGCAAAACGGGGAGGCGGCCATGGTGTATGGTGCGGAGCTGAATATGATGCAGCAGCACAGCAATTTACCCGGAATCTGGGCAGGACTGAGCACCTACGTAAACTATACTTTTACCCAAAGCAATGCCAGCACGCAGGACCGGCAGAATATACGTTTGCCGGGCCAGGCCACGCATTCGGGTAACGCTTCGGTGTCTTTTGATTATAAAGGATTTACCAGTAAGGTAAGCCTGAATTATAACGGTTCATTTATCCATTCGGTAGCAAGCAATAAGGAAGACGATATTATCCAGGATCAAAGGGTACAGCTCGATGCTAATTTCACACAAAAGCTAACCCGGAAACTCAGCCTCTACGCAGAGTTTGTGAATCTTACCAATTCACCCGCCCGCATGTACCAGGGTCAAAAGGACAGGGTGGCCAGGTTGGCTTATTTTGGTTGGTGGACACGGTTTGGGGTATCGTTCAGAATGTAAAGTATTATGAAACAGGTAGTTTTATTTTTTGTCATTTTTCTCTCCGTAAGCTCCTGCATACGGGAAGAAGATATTCCGCTGGCCGAACCGGGAATTGTTTTGCTGGATGCGGGTGAGCAAACCCGCGAGCCGGGGAAGATCGTTTCTTTTGAGGCCATGGTACAGTCTCTGGCAGGCTTGAAAACCCTGCACATTACGGTAAACGGCAACATTGCTGAAACGGTAGACCTGGGTGGCAAAATCACTTTCGTACATAGTTTTTCCTATAAGATCCCGGATAACCAGGCCATAGGCAGCCAGCTGAAAGTGGAGTTTGTGCTGGAAGATAATGATGGCCGTACGGCCCGTACGGAAACGTCTGTTCTTGTAGATCAGCCTTATACCGTAGATGAAATCACCTTAGAGGGCCATACTTACTCCCGTATCAAAGGGATACTTAACCGTGATTTTCGCCTTACTGCCGATAAAAACTGGCTGATGGATTCAGTGGTGAGCGTGGATGAGGCGGCCGTACTGACCATTGAAGCGGGAACTACCGTGTATTTCAGGGCTTACCCCGGGGAGAATAAGACCAGCCTGCTGGCCATAGCCCGGGGCAGCCGGGTGGTGGCACAGGGCAGCCTTGAAAAGCCGGTTGTGTTTACTTCGCACCGGCAAAAGAGCGGTACAGCCCGGGTGGGAGACTGGGGAGGCCTGCTGATGAACGGCTCAGCTCCTACCAACCGGGCAGCTACCGTGCTGGAAGACGGCTTCCGGTACGGCGGTACCCAGGTGGGCGATCATTCGGGAGTGCTCCAATACGTCCGTATAGAATATGCGGGAAAGGGAGAGTACCACGGCCTGCATTTGCACGGGGTGGGGTCAGCTACCCAAGTGTCTCACGTACAGGTTTTAAGGTGCTATAACAGTGCTTTCCGGGTAAGAGGAGGGCGGGTTTCCTTAAAATATATAGCCGGTATCGAGCATGGCGGTTACGGTATCTGGGCCGATGAAGGCTGGCAGGGGAACGGGCAGTTCTGGCTTTTCCAAACCAGTGTTACGGCTACTCTGGTGCCTGTGAACTATTGGAACCAGGCCCGCTCCATAGAGTTCAGGAGCGATGCCTCCCTGCCTGAGCGTCAGCCCCGCACTACCTTTAATGTAAGTAACGTCACTTTAATAGGAAACGGGTTTACGGGTAGCTCTGCCGATGGCACACGCCGGGGAGTGAGGGTACGCCAGGGCGCTATGGGTCGCCTGCATAATTTTATTATCACGGGCTTTCCGGATGAGGGGATCCGGGTAGAAGACCTGCCGCTTTCAGACCTGGGAAATACCACCACCATCAGCCACATGCATGTGTATGGTAACCGGGTCAACTGGGGACAGGAAGCAGACAGCTTCTTTTTCAAAAGCGGAAACTACCATCTTTCGGAGACGCCGGTGACCGGGATAGCGCTAAAGAAATTTGATGCCGTAGCGCCGGGCGGGATAAACTCCGGCACCCTGGGCAGCTGGTTTACTCCTGTCAGCTATATCGGTGCGGTAGACCCCGCCAGCGATTGGACGAAAGGAGGAGAATGGTTCAGTAATTAAGTTTTAAATAAATACAAACAAAATGAAAGTTTTCAAGCATTTTCTGGTTTTTCTGGCCGTTTTGGCGGCCTTGTCAGGATGTAAAGACAAAGAGGTGGTGTATCCTGACCCTGTCTTGTCTGTCAGTGGCGATGCCACGGGCGAATTTAAGCCCGGTGCCAGTCTTTCCGTAACGCTGAATATCAATGCCGGCGGCGGGGCTAAGTCGATCATCGTGAAGCGTGCCGGGGGCTTCCTGGAAGAAGTACCTGTAAATGCCGATGCTACTACCTTTACTTACAGCACCCAGAAAGTTCCTGAAACCCTGGCAGAGGGGGAAGAAGTGGCTTACGGTTTTGCATTGGTCAATAAAAACGATGTACAAAGTGCTGAAGTGGCCTATACTGTAAAAGCAGCTTTGTATGATAAAGTTACGGTAGGCTCGGCAAGCCTGTACAATGTGACTATCCCTACCGACGGGATTGTGAATTCAGGCACTACCATTAAGCTGATAAAAGGCCGGAAGTACCAGGTTTCTTCTTCTCTGACTTTTGCAAAAGGAGCGAAGCTCCAGGTAGAAGAGGGGGTAACCGTGTACATGCTGGCCGGGCAGAGCAATCCCGTAGCCATAGAAGTGCAGGGCGAAGCCGACATCCGGGGCACTGCCACGGCTCCGGTGGTATTTACCAGCACCCGGGTGCTGACCACCGCCACTCCCGCCGCTCCCGGCGACTGGACCTGGCTGCGTCTTACCGGTTCAGGCAATGATTCCAATAACGGCGTAGTAAAATATTTGCGTATTGAATACGGCGGAGACCGGGCTTTCCGCCTGACCGATGTGGGACAGGCTACGGAAATTGACTACGTGCAGGTCTATAAGGCCAGCGGCGAAGGCGTGATGGTGACCAACGGAAACGCCCGGCTGAAGCACATTGTGGCCACCGACTGCCAGGGCGGTTCCTACCGCCTGGGTGACAGTTACAGTGGGTTGATGCAGTTTATTATTTCGGTCAGCAGCGGGCAATATGCTGACAATGATGATTTTTCTATCCGGGAAGATGCTTCGCCGGTTATCGCCAACATTACCCTGCTTGGCCCGGGACAGAACGAGGAAAACACCCATGGAATGCGTATGCGGGCTAATGCCAAACCCAAAGTGTACAATGCCGTTATAGCCGAGTTCCCCCGGAGAGGGTTAAGAGGCGGCGATAACGTGACCATTACCAACATGGCGGGAACTGCCGTATTTGCCCATTCTTTCATCTTTAATGTGAAGAGCGATCCTTACCGCGATCTGGCAGTGGCTTTTGCCGGAACGTTTGATCCGGTCAGCGGCGAGCGGCTGACCAACGTGTTTAATAACAATGTAACGACCCTGAAGGGCAGCGCATTCACGGTAGAGACTCTAGCCGGTATCGGCGTGGGGAACTTTGTTCCGTCTGCAGAAAAGGCCAGTACATTTAACCCCAGCTCGCTGAACGCTTTCTTCAGCAGTGCCGGCTATGCGGGAGCCGTGAATAATGCCGCCGGTGACTGGACCAAGGGCTGGGTGAAGAACCCGGATGGTGCTGTACGTAACTAAAAAACGCGGGTAACGGGATGTGTCTCCTGAGTGGATTAATTCCCAAAACAGGAGACACACGCTCTTATAAATCCAGCCGAATAAGACCGCATTTCATTTCCGTTAAAGCCAATACCCATGCTAAGGAGCTTTTTATTTATTGTTTTACTTACCGGGTGTTTCCGGGCATGGAGCCAGGAAGACTCCCTCGTAAAATGGCAAAAAGACCATTTGCCGCATAAAAGCCCTTTGGTGGTGTATACGCCTTCTGTTCTGCCCGACAGAATCACCCTGGTACCCGCCGGTTACGGCTTTGATTCTTTAAAGATTACGTGGCGCACGGATACCTCCATAAGCGGTTCACTCGTGGAGTTCTACCCTGCAGAAGACCTGAAATTTGATAAAAGCCGGAGAAAGAGGTTCAATGCCTCACACCGCCTGGTTTCTACTGCTCAATACGACAGCCATTACCATACCGCTACCGTTTCGGGATTAGACTCCGGGCAGCTATACCAGTACCGGGTGGGCAACTCATCCTACTGGAGCACATGGAACCTCTACCGGCACGTGCCTCAGGCAGACACCCTCAGGATGCTTTATTTCGGAGATACCCAAAACGATATCTACAAAAGCCGGAAAGTATTTCACCAGGCCTATAAAGACTTTCCCCAAAGCCGGTTGGTACTGCATATCGGAGACCTGGTGAACCATGCCGGCAATGATTACGAATGGGCGGAGTGGCATAGCTCCACGGCGCTGCTGAATGAAAGCCTGCCTGTTTTAGCGGTGCCGGGAAACCACGAATACTATAAGGATAAGGAAGGCCATAAAACCGACCTTACCTCCCTATGGGGCGCTACTTTCCCGTTTCCTTCTTCCCGGGCCGGCGACCCGTACTACGTAGATTACGGCCCTGCACGACTGGTGCTTCTGAACTCTAATAAGAACCTGGAAGCCCAGGCCGTATGGCTTGACAGCCTCCTGGCCGTCACCGATACGCCCTGGGTAGTTCTGGCTTTTCATCACCCGGTTTTTTCAGGCTCCTTAAAAAGGTATAACCAGGGCATCAATGAACACTGGGTGCCTGTTATAACCCGGTACAAGGATAAAATCGGCCTGGTTTTACAGGGCCATGACCATACCTATGCCCGCGGCGGAACGGCGGACAGGAAGGCCGATATAAAACACCCCGATTACCCCGTATTTACCGTTTCGGTAGTCGGAACCAAACGCTATGCACTGGACCGGCAAAGCTGGATGGATGTGGCCTGGCCCGATGTAAGCTCTTATCAGTACATCGAGATCACCGCTACCCGAATCCATTACCGGGCCATCAGCGAAACGGGTATTCTGATAGATGAGTTTACGCTGATGAAATAGCTTTGACCTTATAAGAAAAAAATATAAAAGTTTTTTGTTTTTCTCAAAATGTTTTATATTTGTAGTGATGATATAAAGACATGCAGGTCTATCTGCAACACACGAAGATAAACTTAAAAGAACATAAAAAGAGCCATCCGGATTAAGTTGATGGCTTTTATTTTTTGTAAATTATAAGTTTTAAAATCAATCCACATGGCAAAGAAATCATTTAGCTCTGAGCTTTTTAAGTTCGCTTTTTTCCCTAATTATGAGCGCTCAATGACCTTTTTAGCAGATGTTTTAGCTGATAAAGAGGCTTGGGACTTTTCGGATAGTGTCACCAGGAACAAAAGTATTCTTAAAAATTATCTTGAGTTTACCTTTAGGAAGTTACAGCAGGAAAAGAAAATTGCTTATACTCCGGACAACAAATTTGCCTGTTTTAATACCGGGCTTGTAACCGAAAACCTGGAAGATATTTTTGCTTTTTTTGAAGAGTACAGGTATTCAAGAAACGGATCTACCATACCTTTTTGTTTTAAAGCTTTTTTGAAGAAAAGCGATAATAATATTCTTAGATATTTTTCACATTCTATTCCTGATATTGTTAATTTTTTTGATAAGCCGGACCTTCTGATTTTTAACCCCAAATGTGAATTAATTTCGGATTTGGATCACATAATAGGTGATAACCTATCCCGTTTCCCTGCATATTTGCAAGGAGCAGATGACGCCGAACTGAGGCGACAACTGGTTGGCGCAATTGATGAAGTGAAGAAAAAGATACGTTCGAATTACAAGATTGCGGTACCTCAATTCTACGATAATAAGATACAGCTGTTATTACCTCTTTGTCTGACATCAGGCTCACCCAATGCTGATCTGGCATTAGTCACTCATAAGTTAAATGATTCAACTTATACAGCAAGGACTTGCCTGACATTAAAAATGGCCTATAATAATGCGAGATTAATTGTAAAGCCTCAAAGTAATTGGCTGAAACCCTGAAAGTAGCTGAAGCTTCAGCCGGCCTGTGCCTATATAACCCCTGACGGGGTAAGAGGATGCTGGTGGTGTGGTTCTTTCTACCGATATGTAACCCCTGACGGGGTAAGAGGATGCTGGAGGTGTGGTCCTTTCTACCGATATGTAACCCCTGACGGGGTAGGAGGATACTGGTGATATGGTTCTTTCTACCGATATGTAACCCCTGACGGGGTAAGAGGATGCTGGAGGTGTGGTTCTTTCTACCGATATGTAACCCCTGACGGGGTAAGAGGATGTTGGAGGTGTGGTTCTTTCTACCGATATGTAACCCCTGACGGGGTAAGAGGATGCTGGCGATATGGTTCTTTCTACCGATATGTAACCCCTGACGGGGTAAGAGGATGCTGGTGATATGGTTCTTCCTGCGGATATATAACCCCTGACGGGGTAAGAGGATGCTGGCGATATGGTTCTTTCTACCGATATGTAACCCCTGACGGGGTAGGAGGATACTGGTGATATGGTTCTTTCTGCGGATATATAACCCCTGATGGGGTAGAAACAGCACCTTTATTCTGTAGATTTATATAGGTGGAAAGATTACCCCAAGTATTATTTCCACCTATCCCGTAAGGGATTTAATATCGGTAGAATTCCCGCTCCATATGAATGATCCCTATCCCGTCAGGGATTTTATATCGGTAGAATTTGCGTCCCATATGAATCCCCTCTATCCCGTCAGGGATTTAATATTGGTAGCAGCCCGCCGTCCCGAATTCCCTTTAATGACTGTGCCCCCCGGTATTGCTTAGTTTCGCATGGATGAAGTAGGCGCCCCGGGTAACGATCCTTGCCGACGATGAAATGTCTGTGACCGGAGTGATGGCCGTATAACCCATATCGGAAACGCCTTTGATGACTTCTATCTTTTCAAAACTTACGGTTTTGCCCTGTTTTTCAGCGGGGCGGCCTACCGCAGGGGGACTTTTATGGTCTGCATCATCGTGTGCATGCTCGTGAGAGTGTTCTGCCTCCGCCTCTCCGGTTTGGATAAAAATATAATATTTGCCGTTGGCCTCTACAATGGCTTCATCAGGTACGGCCTCAGACTGCACATGCCCCAGGTTCACGGTTCCTGTAATATTCATGCCGTCTATCAGCCCTGACTTTTTCTCAATGACCGCGCTGTGAACGGCGATGGTTTTACTGGCATTTTCAAAGGTAGAACCTATGGAATATACCTTTGCCGTGTAGGTTTCCTGCGGGTTATTGGTAATCATGAAGTAGATGGTCTGCCCCGTTTTTATTTTGGGCAAATCTCTTTCAAAGACCTGCAGGTCCAGGTGCAGCGACTGGTTATCTACTACTTCGGCTACCGGTGAGGAAACGTCTGCGTAGCTTCCCAATTGGGCAAAAATAGTACTTACCGTTCCGCTGATCGGGCTGGTGATAGCCAGTGAGCTCTGCAAATTAGTATTATTTACCGAAGCCGGATCCATGCCCATCATCTGGATCTGCTTGCTGAGCGAGGCCCTCCGTGTTCTTAACGTATTTACTTCAGAGGTGGCTGCCTGGAGGTTTTTGCGGGCGCCCGCGTTCCCCTGGTTGAGCTCGGCCTGGCGTTGTAATTCCTGTTCGGCCAGGGTAATCCTTGAATCGAGGGTAAGGTACTCTTCCTGGAGCTGGATGAACTGCGGATGGGTGATGGTGGCAATCACCTGGCCTTTCTTTACGTAATCGCCCAGCTCTATCCTTAGTGACTGAATGATGCCGCCGTAGAGCGAGGTAACGGTAGCCCGTTTAAGATTGGGAACCCGCAGAACGCCATTGGCTTTAATGGCGGCGGTTAAATCTTTCTGTTCTATGTTTCCGAAAGTTATTCCCACGGCTTTTATCTGTTCTTCGGTAAGGCTGGTTACCGTTTCTTCGTGCCCCGCCTCTTCTTCCCGGGGGTGGTCGTGGTTATCGGAATGCTTCATGCCGCAGCCATTAAAAAGACCGAGGAGGCTGAATGCCGCTAGTATTTTTATGAGATTTTTCATTTGATTATTTAGCTTTGAGCTTTGAGCTATGAGCTTAGAGCTGTGAGCTTTGATTCATTGACGCTTAAGATGAAATTTTGTTGGTCAATTTCTCATAGCTCAAGGCTCACAGCTCACAGCTAATTATTGTTATAATAATTGAACTGTATGGCCGCCTGGTTATACCCGTTCAGCGCATCGAGGTAATTCTGCCGGATGCTTATGGCCTGGCTTATAAACTGGCTTAGTTCTGAAAAAGACAGGTCACCGGTACGATACCCCGCCGTGGCTGCTTTTATAATGGCCTCGGCCTGATCTAAGCCGGTTTCTTCGTAGTAGTTAAGCAGAGCCTGGTTTTTTTCGATGTCGGCCACCGCATTTAACTTCTGTGTCCGGAGCGCCTGGGCCTGGTATTCCAGTGTTTGCTGCTGTACTCTTTTCTCTGCCATAGCCACTTTTACCCGGCTCCGGTGAGCTCCTGTTCCGAAAATGGGGATGGAGGCCGATACGGAGAACCCGCTAAAGGGGTCTTTGGCTCCCCAGAGAGTCTGGGAGAAAAACCTTCCGGCAAACTCCGGCTTGTTGGTATTTTTCTGTACGGCAATACCGGCTTCGGCCAGGGCCACGTTTTGCTGCTGCAATTCTAACAGGGGGTGGCTTTCAGCGGGTAAGCTGACCTGTACTTTGCCCAGCGCTTCCTGCACCGGCAGCATCCATTGATTATGATTCAGAAGCATCATTAACTGCTGCTGCTGGATGACCATGTCTTTCTTGTTTTGTTCCAGCCGGGCCTGCAGCTCTTTCAGCCGGGCTTCGGCTGCAATCCTGTCCAGCGCTGCCACATCACCGGTTTTCACCCGGAGGTCTGTGGCTTTTAGCAATTGGGAGTACAGGCTGTCTAAGCGCTGAAACAGCAGTTGCCTGTCCTGGAGGTACCAAAGCTGGTAGTAGGCCGTTCTAACGTCTCTTTTAATAGAGGCATGGAGAACCTCGGTATTCAGCCGGGCATATTTCAGCTGCTCCTCCAGGTAGTTTTTCCGGGCATTGTATAAGCCCGGCCAGGCTATACTCTGGCTTAATCCGATCTTCATAATGCCCCTGCTGTCAGAAGGCCTGTAATCTTCATTTTCTACAAACACGGCTGTTTTGGGAATTTCCAGGGCGGTTTTTACGCTTAAACCGGCACTCTCTGTTTCCGCTTCGTTAACGGCATATTGCAGGTTATTCCTTAAAGCCCTGTCGATGGCCGACTGAACGGTCATCAGCTCCTGTGCCCGGGATTCCTGCCCTTTGAATAATAGAAAGGCCACTATAACCCCGGTAACCCGCCACGAACCCCGACCGGGCTGCCGGAAGTGAAGCCTGGTATTCAAAAGAATATACAGCAGGGGCAATACAAACAGGGTAAGAAAAGTGGCGGTCACTAATCCGCCAATTACCACCGTGGCCAAAGGTTTTTGTACCTCGGCGCCCGCACTGGTGCTGATGGCCATGGGAAGAAAACCGAGGGAGGCTACTGCCGCGGTCATCAGTACCGGGCGTAACCTTATCCGTGTGCCTTCTTTCACTCTTTTGAGCACGTCAGTTATACCCTCTTTTTCCAGCTGGTTGAAGGTACCTATCAGCACTATCCCGTTTAAAACCGCTACCCCGAAGAGTGCAATAAATCCTATTCCGGCACTGATGCTGAAGGGCATACCCCTTAGCAAGAGCGCCAGTATGCCCCCGATGGCGCTCATGGGGATGGCCGTAAAAATGAGCGCGGCCTGTTTAACAGACTGAAAGGTAAAATAAAGCAGCATAAAAATCAGGAGCAAAGACACCGGCACGGCTACTGCCAAGCGGGCACTGGCTTCCCGGAGGTTTTCAAACTGCCCGCCATAGGTGAAATAGTACCCTTCCGGCAGCTTTACCCGGGCAGCCAGCTCTTTCTGAATGTCATTTACCACCCGCTGAACGTCTCTTCCTGAAACGTTAAAGCCAATGACGATCCTTCGCCTGCCGGCTTCCCGGCTGATCTGGGCCGGACCCAGCTTATAGCCGATGTCGGCTACCTGAGATAACGGAACCTGTATGCCGGTGTGGGTAGGGATCATCAGGTTCTGCACGTCTTCCATGCTGCTTCTGTAGGTGCTGTCTAACCTCACCACCAGGTCAAACCTCCGTTCATTTTCATATACCTGCCCGGTGCTTCTGCCGGCAAAGGCCGTACTTACCACCTCGTTTACGGCCTTCACCGTGAGGCCATAATTGGCCATCCGGGTCCTGTCGTATTCTATATTGATCTGGGGTAAGCCGTTCACGCGTTCTATCTGCGGGGCTGTGGTACCCTCTACGGTTTGAATCACCTGGCTTACTCTTTCAGCATAAACGGCGAGGGAGTCGAGGTTTTCGCCGAAGATCTTAACGGCTACATCCTGGCGGATGCCCGTCATGAGCTCGTTAAAACGCATCTGGATAGGCTGATTCTTTTCAAAGAATACGCCCGGAATTACCTCCAGCGCCTCCATGAGGGCATCGCCCAGCTCATTGTATGATCGCCCTGAGTTCCATTCGCGCTGCGGGTTTAAAATGATCATCAGGTCAGTAGCTTCCGGCGGCATGGGGTCAGTAGGGACTTCGGCTGCTCCGGTCTTCCCCACCACCATCTTCACTTCATCAAACTTTTTAATGATCCTGGATGCCTGCATAGAAGTTTCAATGCTCTGCTCCAGGGAGCTTCCCTGGGGCAGAATACAGTGAAAGGCAAAGTCACCCTCCTGCAATTGCGGAATAAACTCGCCGCCCATCCGGCTGAACAGGAAGATCGAAAACACAAAAGCCCCCGCAGTAACCGCTATAATGAAGTATTTGAATTGAATGGCCTTTTGCAAAAGCGGCTGATAAACCGCCTGGAGCCTTTTTATCATGCGGTCACTGAAGGTCTTCTTCAGCTGCGGTGTTTTGGGCAGGAAGAGGGCACACATCATAGGGATATAGGTCATAGACAAAATCAATGCCCCGAAGATGGCAAATCCTACCGTTTGCGCCATAGGGCCAAACATTTTTCCTTCCACACCCGTGAGGGTTAAAATGGGAATATAAACAATCAGGATAATAATTTCTCCAAAGGCTGCGCTTGTACGGATCCTGGAGGCAGATTCCAGCACCTCATTATCCATTTCAGGCTGGGTCAGCGGGCGGGTAAACTTCCTGAGGCCCAGGTGGTGCAGGGTGGCTTCCACCACAATGACGGCTCCGTCTACAATCAACCCGAAATCAATGGCGCCCAGGCTCATTAAGTTGGCACTTACGCCAAAGACATTCATCATGCCCAATGCAAACAGGAGTGACAGCGGGATGGCAGAAGCCACAATCAGCCCGGCCCGCAGGTTACCCAAAAAGAGGACCAGCACAAATATCACGATCAGGGCCCCTTCCACCAGGTTCTTTTCTACCGTTTTAATGGCCCGGCCTACCAGGTCGGTTCTGTCGAGGTAGGGTTCTATTACCACATCATCGGGCAGAGATTTCTGAATGGTGGGGAGCTTTTCTTTGATACGGTTAACCACCTCATGGCTGTTAGCCCCCTTCAGCATCATGACCACACCGCCCACGGCATCTACTTCCCCGTTATAGGTCAGCGCCCCGTAACGCACCGCGCTGCCAAAGCGCACATCGGCCACGTCTTTGATGAAGATGGGTACGGTGCTCGTGTTTTTAACCGCAATATTCCGGATGTCTTCCAGCGATTGGACCCAGCCTATCCCCCGGATGAAATAGGCATTCGGCTTTTTGTCGATATAGGCACCGCCCGTGTTCTGGTTATTCATTTCAAGCGCCGTGAAAATATCGGGAATACTTACGCCCAGGGCTCTCAGTCGATAGGGGTTTACGGCCACTTCATACTGCTTTAACTGCCCGCCGAAGCTGTTCACCTCTGCTATGCCCGTCGTGCCGTACAGTTGCCGGGCTACGATCCAGTCCTGCAGGGTACGCAGATCCCGGGCATTGTATTTCCCTTCACTGCCTTTCTTCGGGTGAATGATGTACTGGTAAACCTCGCCCAGGCCGGTACTCACCGGGGCCATTTCGGGAGTGCCGGTGCCGGGGGGAATTTGCTCTATAGCTTCTTTTAAGCGTTCGTTAATTAATTGCCGGGCAAAGTAGATGTCTGTCTTCTCTTTGAACACCACCGTGATGACTGATAATCCGAAGCGGGAAATGCTCCTGATTTCCTCAATATCGGGAACATTGGCTATGCTTTGTTCAATAGGAAAAGTGACCAGCTGCTCTACTTCCTGCCCGGCAAGGGTAGGGCAGGAGGTAAAAATCTGTACCTGGTTATTGGTGATATCCGGTACGGCGTCAATGGGTAACCGGGTGGCGCTCCAGCCGCCCCAGATCACCAGCAATAAGGTCATTAGTCCGATAATGATCTTATTCTTTATACTGAATCGTATGATGCTGTCTAACACTGTTTTTGGTAAGTTAATGCTGAAAATTAGCTATGAGCTGTGAGCTATGAGCAGATGACGACCCGTAGAATCGTTGATGCATAGAGTGCTTCGCCGGGCGATACATCGCCACACGGCTCATAGCTCATAGCTCACGGCTCATAGCTTAAAACTTCTTCAAACATTAATTTTTGGCGGTTGCCAGATACTTCCCGAATAGGAAGAGTGCGAGCCGGAATAAGACCAGATGGCCTTTTCCTGAGTATAGGAAATGAAGAGGGGCTCCTGTAGGGTAACGGGATGAAAATGATACAGGTTCAGGCTGATGCTGCAGCAGGCACAGTAGCAAAACGGGCTGCAGTGGTCATCCGCATCATTGGAGTGGCTGTGCTCTTCATAAGGGGTACTCTCAGCCACAGGTGCCTCACAGCGATTGGATGCATCGCTGCAGGGAACCAGTGAAAGCCCCAGCAGATAGACGGATAAGAGGATAAGTGACCACTTCATTTCGGAACAAATGTATAAAACATTCTGTCATTTTCAAAAGTGGAAAAAGTGTCATCCTATAATTTTAAATCTTCCGGTAAGTAAAGTATATTTACCCTACCCGAAGGCCGGTTCGGCTCAAAGGATAATGAAAGGGAGTTATGTGCTTATCAAAAAGATGGATTTTACCGTGTTTATTTACCTTGTTTTTCTTCAGGGGGGAAGCCCAGGTAAGCTGCGGCGTAGATGATAAAGTGCTGCCGGAGCATATCCTCCGGTCGATGCATTTTGCTAAACAATGGGCTGGAGAGCGCAGCTTGAGAAAAAGTGCGGAATCGACTTTTTTTGTATGTAAAATAGGCGTGGATATTGATGCGGAAACGTATATCAGTCATGACCGTGACAGTTTACTGATCCACCGGGAAGTGCTGCGAACCCTGGATATAGCGAACCCGTTTTTGAAAAGAGATGCTGGTATTGTTCTGGAACTGGTATATGTTCATATTCAAAAGGAAATCGAAACGGACCCCTACCACGGGCAGGACGGGTATATGCGTTTTTTCAGGCTGAGTACCAACTGGCCTGAGGCCCGCCTGAAAGAGAAAGGTCTGGATGTGATCATGCATCTTTCCGTCAGGCATTACGGCAGTATATCGGGTATGGCCAGCATAGGTGGCCCCTACAATATTTCTCCCTGGGCGACCCTCCCCACGATCCTTCATGAGCTGGGACATAATTTCAGCTCTCCTCATACCCATAATTGTTCATGGCCCGGCGGACCCCTGGAAACCTGTGTGAGCTCAGAGGGCGGTTGCCGGGACGGGGAACTGCTGCACCAGGATGAGTTAGGAACCATTATGGGGTATTGTAATGGCCGGCAGGCTTATCACCCCCTGAGTGCGGCGATGATGGCCAATTATGCAAAAGATAATCTGCAGGAGATCAGCTCGCCACCGGGAACTCCCGTTTTTCAGAACGAAAGTGTAGCGGCCCTGAAGCCTTTCTATATTTTTCCGCCCGTTAACGGGAGCGAAACGTATTATTTTGAGATTTCAGAGGATCCGGACTTTAAACGTTTACATGTAAACGGAGAGGTACCGGTCAATACCATCCCCCTGAGTGACCTGAAGGCCGGTGAGAATTTTTACCTGCGGATAAAAGCGGCCAACCGGTTCGGCGAGTCTGCCTGGTCTGTCCCGAAACAGGTGACTATTCCTTCCGGAGCACTTCTGCCTCCTAAAATAGAGGAGGTTTTTACCAACAGGGGCAAGCGGGAGTATTTGAGCGCTAAAGATGACTACCTGGTAGTTCCGTAGTGACGAAAACCCTGGTACGGTTATGACCCGGAGGTTCTGACTACGTCAATTTTATTTTCATAAATCTCTACCTTGTCATAAGACAACAGCTGCCAGTTTGTGAAATAGCTGCCGGTTTTCAGTGTATCATTTTCACCAAATATTACTTCGTAATTGATAGAACCTTCACGTGCTTTAATATCTCTTTTAATATTAAACCGGACAGTTACAGTGCTGTCCGGCGATATGTTTTCCCAGGTCCAGACTTTGGATTCTGCAGGATTTGTCACCCCGTTACCTCCCCACATCCTCATACTTTTAATGGCCCTGGAAGAGTTATTGGTCAGGGTGACCGTTTCGTCAAATTTTTGCTTGAAAAACCTATCCTCACTACACGAAATAAGCCCGAAAGCAATGAGAAAAACAAGAGCAGACTTCATAATTCATTGTTTGATTAATGAATACTAAACGGGCTGGCATAAATGAATATTTTGCAGGATATAATTTCTTTTTTCAAAGAAATTATTTTGCCACCCCGGCTTTCTCATAAGCCTCAAATATCAGGTCCCGGATAGCCTGTGCTATTCTCTCTTTTCCTTCTTCCAGGTTAAGGTCAATTCCGCAGAAAGAACTTCCGTTTGTTTTGGCGTGGAGAGAAAGGTAATAAATACCGCCGATGATTAAGGCCAGCCGGGCTCTCATATCCACCCCGGATGCTTCAAAATCAGGGGGCATTACTTCAAAAAGCTGCTCTCCGATAGCCTCCCGGTCGTCAGCCAGCTTTCTGAGTATCCTGTTCTTTTCGCCCAGTTCCCAATGGATGATCTTTTGCAATGCTTTGTCTTTCAGTACGCCTTCCAGCTGGTTTTGAAGCAAAGAGGAAACCTGATCCGGGCCAATCTTTTCCGGTTCTTTCAGTAAATTTTCAACTATTTTTTTTGCAGCTGCTTTCCAGAAGTCGCGTTGGAGGAGGTACTCTTCCACCAGGTTATCCAAGCCCCCGAAGTACGTCCATACCAACTGTTTGTTTAAGCCACATTCACGTGCCACACTGGCTGCGCTTAAAGCAGGATACCCGTTCTTCTGAATGACTTTGCCTACCGCGGCCACCAGGCGTGCCATGGTCCGGGCTTTGTCTTTGATCATGCCTGAATACACTTTCCGGGGTTTTTTTGCGGGTTGCTTTGAACGGGGAGTATCTTCTGTAGTTTTTGCCATATCTGAGTTCAGGATATGGTTTGCTATTTACAAATTTTTACCCGGATATTCAAGCAGAATTTAATGTGTCTTTGTTATAATTTCTCTTATAAGATAAATTTTCTTATATAGTAAAAACCATTTTATTAAGGTTATATGGACGTTATTTTTACATTGCTGATATAAACCCGGTTTTCTTTTCCGTTTGTTATATTTCTGAAACGGAAGGAGGTGAACCGTGTACCTGGTGGTAATTCGTTATATCCCGGGATAGCCTTTCCGTATTTGTCCTGCACGATAATTTCTTTTCCGTCTACAAAACCTTTTACCTGCGTGCCTTTTTTGGTAATGATTACATGTACTTTATTCTTTGTATTGGTAAAATCCAGGTTGGGCTTTGACACTCCGGCATAACGGATGCTGCCGGGCATCCCTTTATAAGTGGCCATCAGGCTGCTGCCTCCTGTAGGGTTGGTGGTCCATTTGGCATGACCCGAGGTGATTCTGAACTCAATATTGACCGGGTCGGGAGGGTCGGTTTCATCACCGTTGGGGGTTTGTATTTTATTGTTGATATCCAGCTGCAGAGCTCCGCCTGTATTGGTGGTAAAGCCGGAGCAGGCTACATCGAACTCCAGATGAAAATCTTTCGGTAAGGGTCTTTTAAAATGGACCGGAATGAGCTTTTGTGTTCGTACATCTACCCATTTGCCGGTCAGTCCGTCAGGTGTCACCACCAGGCTGGGTTCTCCGGTATCGCTGAAATACCACCCCTGCGGTTTCTGACCGTCATCATTGGCGGAAAAATCATCCTGGTAATGAACACCTGCCGGAGTAGGTGCGGGAGGGGCATTCCGCCTGCTTTTCTCCATTTTCAGCCGGCTGATATTTTGCTTTTGGGCTTCAGGATTCAACAGGGTGTAAGGCTGGTTATTGTTCTTTTCCGGGGCAAAAAAATAATTATAGATATAGTCAAAATTAAAATGGGTGATCATGCTGCGGTGTATTTCCCGGGCATAAAAGCTGTGGTTCACGCCGGTGGGCATCCAACTGATGCAGATCCACAGGGGCTGATCCTGTTTGCTTTTTTCAAATATTTTGTCTTCGTAGGTATAAATGCCATAGGTGTTTTGTTTTTTTACCCGGCTCTCATCGGCAAAGATATCATTGCCGTTAAAAATATGGACCATCTCAATCCCGTTTCCATCCCTGAATTCTGCAGGCCTATTCAGAGTATTGCCGTATTGTTTTTTCAGCTTTTCAAGGTTGGCTTTCCACTTTGGTAATACAGTTTCGTCAAAGCGTTTATACTCCTGTTGCAGGCTTTCGGGGCGGTGTCCGAAAGTGGATTTTAATTTGTTTCTGGCTACTGTAATTTCGGAAGGAATGGCCTGTTCAATCATCTCCAATACCTCCCCCCGGGTGAGTTGAAGGATGGGCAGTTGGTTGCCGGGTGTTATGTAAACGGCTACCCGTGGCGAGCAGCCATCCCCATCGCAGCCATAGTATTGAATAGTATATTTCCCGATTTGCGGATGCTTTTCCAGTTGCAGTTGATTAACAAACTGGTTTCTCTGTTCACTGCTGCCCAGAAACGCCTTCTCTGTTTCGGGAGAACGCCGCATAAAAACAGGCCGGCCGGCTTGGGTGAGCATACGTACGGGCTGGGCATCAATGATGTGGTTAGTCAGGATATAGATAGGATTGGCCGAGTGGGGTACCCTGGTTACCTTTTTGCCGGTTTTATCCCACATGGTGCTCCACATTTCGGCGTTAAGCCCTACCGCATAGGGGCTTACTTCCTCTTTTGTGTTGGGTTCTGCTATCGCAAATGTATGGTCCAGCGCACCAATGGGAATATAGCTTTTGCGTATCCACTGCATGAAAACATCAGGCAGCTTTTGCTGGTAGGGTGTAAATGTACGGGGGTAAGCCGGTGGCTTGAGCGGGGTGTAAGTTCCCCAGGCAAATACACTGTCCTGCAATGCCTGGTTTTTGCTCTCCTGTGCCGGGGCATACCAGGTGACCGCGGCGAACAAAAGAGTGAGAATAGCTTTTTCATATCTGTAGTTTTTCATAGCAGGAAGGCCGGAAATCAAAACAGGCTGTTTTTGTAATGTAAAATTAGAGTATTCCATAACCTGCCACAATCCCCGAAAAAGGGGATTTTTGGGGTATGGAACCTCCTCTTCATCCTATAAGGCCCATTAAATCCGCCTTCTTCAACTGCTTGAGCATGCTGGAATCGGTACGGATAAGGTCTTCGGCCAGCTGGCGTTTCCGATGTTGCAGCTCCATGATCTTTTCTTCTATGGAATCGGGGGTGATGAAGCGTACGGCTACTACCTTGTTTTGCTGCCCGATACGGTAGGCACGATCGATAGCCTGGTTCTCCACGGCCGGATTCCACCAGGGGTCGATAAGGAATACGTATTCAGCCTGTGTAAGATTAAGGCCTGTTCCCCCGGCTTTGAGGCTGATCAGGAAGACACGGATGTTTTCGTCTTCCTGGAACAGCGCTACCTGCTCTTCCCGGTCACGGGTCTGCCCGGTAAGGTAAGCGTAACCTGTATTTTCTTCTTCCAGACGTTTTTTGACCAGCTCCAACATTCCTACAAACTGGGAAAATACCAGTATTTTATGGTTCTCTTTCAGTTTCCCGATTTGCACCATGAGTTCATCCAGCTTAGCCGACGGGCTTCCGTAATACTCGTCATCGGCCAGTAAGACGGGTGAATTGCATATCTGGCGCAGCTTGGTCAGCCCCTGCAGGATATGCAGGCTTGACGAATGCAGCTCACTTTCGTTCATGCCCGCCAGAAACTTTTGAAATTCAACTTTGTAGAGATCATAAACCCGTTTTTGTTCTGCGCCCATTTCACAGTAAACCACCATTTCGGTCTTTTCGGGAAGCTCTTTAGCTACCTGTGTTTTGGTTCTTCGCAGAACAAAGGGGTGGATTTTCCGTTGCAGTTCCTGCGCCCTTTTGGTATCCTGGAACTTGTCTATGGGCGTGGAGTAATCGTCTGCAAAACTTTTGGCACTACCCAGGAGCCCCGGGAGGGCAAAAGAGAGCTGAGCGTACAGGTCAAACGTGTTGTTCTCCACGGGCGTGCCCGTCAGCACCAGGCGCTGCCGTCCTTTGAGCAGCCGGGCGGCCTTGTAGCGTTTAGAGTCGGGGTTCTTGATGGCCTGTGACTCATCCAGTACAATCACATTAAAGGTTTGTTCTTTCAAGAAAGCGATATCCGAGAGAAGAGTACCGTAAGTGGTGAGGATGATGTGGTAGTTGCTGATATTGACCTTGCTGGTTTTCCTGTTGAGACCGTATAACGCCAGGTAGTTAAGGTGCGGGGCAAATTTGTCCAGCTCCCGTTGCCAGTTGAACAGTAATGAAGTAGGTACAATGACCAGGTTAGTCTGCAGGTTACCTTTCTCGTGCTGTGCCAGGAAATGGGCAATGACCTGTACGGTTTTTCCTAATCCCATGTCATCTGCCAGGCAGCCTCCGAAGCCGAATTCGTCCAGGAAATTCAACCAGTTGAGCCCCTCTTTCTGGTAATCGCGTAAGGTAGCCCGGAGCTTTTCAGGAACTTTAACCTGGCTGATAGAGTGGAAGCCGGCCAGCTTCTCTTTGTACTGTTGAACTCTCTGTTTTGTTTCCTGTGAAAGTATTTCCTGTTCAAAAAGCTGATCAATCAGCTGAAAATTACTTTTGTGGGTCCGGATCATGCCATCTTTGACCTCTCCTGCACGGAAATAGCGGCTGAACCGGTCGATCCATTCCTGTGGCAGCACCCCTTGTGTGCCGTCACCCAGCTCTATAAACCGCGTTTTATTCCATATCGATTTCTGAATCTGCCTGAGGCTGACTTTTTGGTTGCCGTAAGAAATATCCGTACTGATATCAAACCAGTCGATACCTGATTGCACACTGGTGCGCACCTGGATAGTATGTTCATTATAGCGGTTGTCTTTCAGTTTATTGAAGCCCAGAATGGTATAGCCTTCTGCCCGCCAGGCTTTAAAAGCTGTGGTAAACCATTCCGTATCCAGGAATCTCTTCTTGTGCAGGTAAAAGTACTCCGTCTGGGGTATCCTGTCGAAATCCGGATGCTGTGCCTGTATATTACGGATAAACTGATGTTCCAGAGATTCATTTCGTTCAATGGAATACAGCGTACCGTCAGGGGCACTGGTATAGAGGGTTTTCCGGGAGAGGACAGGCACTTCCACATCGCCGTAGGAAAGGGCAGGAGTGATGATGACGTACTCGTCCAGCTCCGTGAGATAGATGTAATACCGGGATACAACATCCAGGTATTCCTCCCTGATCACCGCTTTAGGCGCAGGTTTTATAAAACTATACGATATACTGACTGCATTTTCAAGCTTGTCGAGGAATTCCTCTTTGAATGAAGGAAACTGGTTGCGTTGCAGGTAAACCTGGTGCTCATTCTCCCTGAAGAAGCGCAAAACCCTGATTTCAGACTCATTGTTCAGACCGTAGAGGGTGTTTTTATACAGGAACATACTACCCCGGATGTCGATGCTTTTGGAAGTAAGATGGTGGTTATCTACCCTGATCCGGCAGGTTAAGACGTAAAAATCGCCTGATTCTTTTACTTTGATTTCAATCGCGGGAACGTCTCCCCGCACATCGATGGGAGAGAGTTTCGGAGCGGTAACCTTTTCAGAGTACCCATAGGGCTTGAAAAGGCAGAAATCCAGGTTCAGGGGGTTACGGATGATATCCCGGAAGTCGTCCACACCGGCTTTGCGGTCGCTACCCGCCATCAGAGCTATGAAGAACAGGCTTTCTTCCCGTGTTTGGGTATTTCTGAGCTTACGGAGTATATCGGCTTTTTCCACGGGAGATTTGATATCTCCGGATTTCGTCAGCGGTGCCTTCATCAGGTGGAAGGAAAGCTCGCGGCTGTAGTGCGATTCTTCCACCATAACAAAATCCTTTGTCTGAGCCTTATCTTCCTGAGGTAATTTAAAATCAGGCAACAGATTTTGGCGTAATTGATTTTTATCCTTATCGGTATAGGAAAGCAGCCTTACTTTAGGATACACATGTATTCTGCCGTAGGAAAACATAATACTGAAAAAATCATCGGGGTCCGTCATATTATGCCAACCGTTTTCACTGGCTTTCCGGGCTAATAATCGGTGTCTTTCTTCTGTGTCAAAGGGTAATCGGAGCAGGCTGTTTTCCCTGATTTCTCTCAGCGCAAAATGAAGATGTTTACAAAGTTTACCGGTTTTGTTACCACAATCGCATTGGAGTTTTATGCTGTCTCCGTTTTGCCTGATGTCAATGAGATATTTCCGGTCATCGCTGTAAGAGGCCATAGTGATTTGCCCGGCCAGGTGATGAATACCTAATTCTGCGTCATTCAGTTCCAGTCTGTTCCCCCAGGTCATCTTTTCAGGTAATTCCCGGGCGATAATCTTTAATTTGTTTTCAGATAAATGGAAGACAGATTCTTCGGCAATTATATAGGCATCGTCTTGTTTTCGCAAATAGCCTGCAGGGATATTTTCTTCCGGGGAAGGGGGAGTGGCCTCCTGCCCGGGTTTGCGAAGTTGGAAGTTTGATTTCATTGTGCGTTATTTATATGATGGGTATTGTCTTACTTTCTTCAGACTTTGGTCTAAAAATAGGTAAAATAACAAAAAAGCCCAATCTTTCGATGGAGCTTTTTCTGAGCCTGCGGGGATTGCAGACGAACATCATGCCCGGATATGGCAGGGGTTAGTTGGCTTTGGTCAGCCAAAACTCCCCTTTAATAGGGTGTTCTACCGGATTTTTACATTCATCCGCAGATCCCGGTTGGTCTTCATATAGAACACCGGAAAAGTATCCCGCTACCCTGCCCATGAGCTTGTCTTCATATTCTATAAAGGTGACGGTTACATTGGCACACAGGTATTGAACATCGCAATTATCGCCCGGCATTTTTGTACGGATGTAACGGAACATATTGTATTGGGTTTGCTCTCCACCCCATGTAAATGTCGCTTCATCCTGCCCATCGTTATACAGGCAGCTCAATTGCCGGGTGTCCTTTGCCGGGTTACTTACCGACAGGGTAAACCCACTGATCAGGTTGGAGCCATTTTCAACGTGTGCACCTACAACAGAAAGTACATTATCGGTAAGGCCGCAATTGGCCATCATTACGTTATTGGGGTCAGGAGGAATGGCACCATTGTAGCCGTACTGGTAATATTCATAGGTATTACCATCAATGGTAAGCAGCAGATACATATCCGAATCTACGACCGAAATCTGTGAATTCAGCAGGTATAAACTCTTTTTAGCCTGCTTATCCGATGCTTCCAGCTTAACCGATACGGCTACCGGGTTAACGGCGGGTTTCTTATCCGGTGCTTTATAGGTAGCTGAAAATGCCGATGGTGTCAGTGATCCGTTGTTACCGGAAACCGGAGCAGGTGTCCCGTTTAATGTCCATCCTTTCACCCGGAACTCCATCCATCTCTCTTCGGCGGCAAAGATGGGGGTCAGGGCGACCAGGGCATCGTCTCCGGTAGTACTTAACGGAACCAGAGGCGCCAGGTCATCATTCTCCGAAGGAGTATCACGTGCAAACCCGCTCACCACCAATTGCGCTGATTCCCCTTTCTTCAATGTTTTTGATGAGGGCGTCAGTGAAAGGCTGATGAATTTCCCCAGCGCCCAGTCGCTGAAATGACCGGCCAATACCGTAACGGTCTTTGCGGTTTTGTCTACATCACTTTTCAGCAAGGCATTCCAGCTTCCGTCATCTGCCTGTGTGATGATCCAGAGAAAATCTTCCGGTGTACCGCCGAGCAGCTGATCATCATAGTGAAAAATAAGTTGTACAGGCTGGTTAAATTCTACGTTTTCAGGCCCTATCCGGTAAGCTGTTCCCAATGCCAGGGGCCCTTCATTGCTGACAGGTTGTATGGAAATGGGGATGTTGGCAGAAAGTGCGCCCGGAGGGATGGACACCGTCAGCTTCCCGTCAGACGACGTCAGGGTACCTCCTGACGCGCCGATCGTAGCCGATGTGGGAGTCCCATTGGCTACTCCCACATCGGTGATAACCGGATCTGAAGGAATGATATCCTTGTCGGCCTTTTCACAGGAACCGCAGAACAGAACTCCAACTAAGGCAACAATGCCAATCCATAGCTTCGAAAGAAAAAACTGATTTTTCATCGTTTAGTAGTTTTAGATGGAATGGGCGTGCTTACCTGAAAGTCAGCTCCCTTTATTGCATACAAAATTGAGCAGTTTTACGATTTACCGCAATCCCGGGAAAAGTGGAAATTTGGAGCCCCCTGAAAGGGGGAGGAGCTTTACTGCATTTTGACTTATGAAATGCTGTTTCGACTTACGAAGTGCTGTTAATCAGGACAGCCGGATGGATTTTGATGGATAACCACATACATGGGTTGGGGTGGCCCGGGCATATCCTGATAGCAGGCTATACTATGCTGTTCTTCTTCTGTAGCTTTTCTGAGTTTCAAAAAAAAGCGCTCATTTTCTTTAAAACCATAATCAGACTTTTCATGATGCAGCCGTTTATTTAGGTGGGTTTGTAAAAGTACTATCCACAGTGATCGTCTTGTTTAAAAGTGAAAGCAGATATAATTTCAGTTATTAACTGATGTTACTCATTTCGTGAAATAGATATAACCACATAGATTTTATATAGAAAAGGAGAAATTATGGAAATTCATTTCCACCACATAGCTATGTGAAACATGTTTACATGTTCTGATAAAACCTCTTTAATCTATGTATCTATTGTGGTTTGGAAATAGTACGTAACATGAATTATTAAATATAGTGACGTTAATATTTATTAGGATGATAATTTAACCTGAAAGTTAGTATACGGTATATTTTATGCCGAAAACCCTCATTGGGCAGAAATCTGATGTACAATGAAAATAGATTACCGTTAACTAATTTTTAAGATCAGAATACTTGTATGGCTTTAATATTAAGCATAATTTCATGGTGACACCAGATATTTTTTGTTATGTTAAATGTCGCTAAGAAACTCTTATTGTTACTATTTATAGTCAGTCTGTTCTCCTGCTCTGAAGAAGATAGTATATTAAAAAATGGCCAATGCAAAAACTGTATTACGCTTAAATATGGTGAAGAAGTTGCATTTCGGGACGGCTATAAAGTGAAGATAGAAGATTTATGGGATACCAGGGGTAAAAATTACAACACCACTTTGGTTTATCCCGGTTTAAACTTTGGCCTATCTTTAAGAGTCTTTAACTCCACTTCCGATACCACTATTTCTTTTAGTACCGCCGTATACGACAAAACAATACCCCAATCAGATTTAGACGTTTTGTTTCGTAATATGTGGGGTATAAACTCAGCTTTTGGTTATAAACTTGCATTTTATGAGATTCTTCCGGTTATAGAAAATCCGGGAGTGCCTGTGGCACCCGAAGATTATGTAGTTACACTGGCAGTGCTCAGTACGAAAAAATAGAGAGATATCCACAATATTTTGGAACGGCAGGATATTCAGGCAGCTTTGCTTTATGCTTCCCTGAAAGTAAAAAACACGGCTGTAATGTATGCCGCTTGTTGAAAGCGAAATGGAACGTATAAAAAATAACTCCGATTTACAGCACTTGATACGGGTCACAACCTTTCCCGATATTCTTTCGGAGTGACACCCAGTAATTTTTTTACATAACGGGTAAAGAACGAACGGCTCGAGAAATCCATTTCATCGGCAATTTCCGAAATGTTGAGGTTTTTGTTTTGCAACAGAATGATTATCCGTTCTTTCGTATAGCGTTGTATCCATTCCGAAGCGGTAATCCGGGTATTGACCTTGCAGATGTAATTGAGGTATTTGGGTGTGATATTCAGCTTATCACTATAAAATCGCACTTCCCGTTCTTTCATGCAATGTTCCTGAGCCAACAGCATAAACTGTTCGTACAGGGTTCCGCTTTGCAAACTTCGTTTTTTTCGGTCGAGTTCATCTTCAAAAATATGCCACATTTCTAAAAGAAAAAGTTGCATTTGAAGTTTCAACGCTTCCTCATAAAATCGGTGGTTGGTTTCCTGCGATTTATCGTACAGCAACCGGAAATTTTTCAGGATTTTTTCTTTATCTTTTTTGTCAGGGTGCAAAATCGGGTTTTCCCTGGAATGCAATGTGGCATCAATACTTACGGTTATACTCGGTAAGTTAAGGGTCAGCAAATCCCTGTCCACAAATAAAAGCATAGCTTTAAAATTCGCCGAAAAAGAAATTTCAGAAACATCAAGACCGGCCAGCCAAAAGATAAACTCTCCCTTTTTGCAATGGTATTGCCGTCCATTGAACACAAATTTCACGCTTCCGCTCTGGCAATAAATATGCGTATGATACCGGGTTTGAAAATCTTTGGGAAATTGAGCTATTGACGCTGTTTTATGCAGGATAACTTTTTGATTTTCTGTTGTATTCATCCCAAATAATGATTTAAACAAAAATAGGTAATATTTGACATTATTTGCGATATAAATGTAATATAATACATCTTCAGTCGCCTTAACTTTGTATTGTAAAAAATAATGCAATGCAATCAACAGATATTTTTGAACGATTGAGAAAAGGCGAAACCATTTTGCCTAACGACCCCGAAGCGTACAAAATGCGTGAGGCTTCGTACCAAACGAAAGAATTACTGGTACAAATGAACAATACAGCAAACCCGAAAGAAATAAGGGAATTGTTGAGCCAAATCACCGCTACGGAAATTGATGAAAGCGTTGCCGTTTTCACGCCTCTGTATATCAACTACGGGAAGCACACCAAAATCGGTAAAAACGTATTCATCAATTTTGATTGTACTTTTTTGGATTTGGGAGGAATTACCATTGAGGACAACGTGCTGATAGCGCCGAAAGTCAGCTTATTATCAGAGGGACACCCGATAGAACCCGAAAACAGGCACGCATTAATTCCTAAACCAATTCACATTAAAAAGAACGCCTGGATTGGTGCAGGAGCAACCATTCTGCAAGGTGTAACTATTGGCGAAAATGCTATTGTAGCCGCAGGTGCAGTGGTTTCAAAAGACGTTCCCGACAATGCGATTGCAGGCGGTATTCCTGCGAAAATCATTAAAACAGTTTAAACGAAATGAAAATGAAACAATTATCAATTTTAGCGGCAGGGCTCTTGTTATTGTCAGGAGCTTGTCAGCAAAAGGAAGAAGAACAAACGCAAAAAACAGCAACTATGAACAATACAAGAGAACATTATACTTTTGAGTTGAGTGATAAGGTAACACGTCAAAAAGTAACATTCAAAAACCGTTACGGAATTACATTAACAGGCGATTTGTACTTGCCAAAAAATGCAGAAAACGCGCCTTTGCCCGCATTGGCTATTAGTGGGCCTTTCGGAGCTGTAAAAGAACAATCATCGGGTTTGTATGCCAATCAAATGGCAGAACGTGGTTTTATCGCTTTGGCTTTTGACCCGTCCTATACGGGCGAAAGTAGTGGAGAGCCTCGCAATATTGCTTCGCCCGACATCAATACAGAGGATTTCAGTGCTGCGGTAGACTTTCTTGGTTTGCAGGATAATATTGACCGAAACAAAATCGGTATTATCGGTATTTGTGGTTGGGCAGGTTTTGCTCTGAATGCAACCGCAGTTGATAAACGTGTAAAAGCCGTTGCCACAACAAGTATGTACGATATGTGTAGAGTAAATACAGAGGGTTATTTTGGCTCTACCACACCTGAACAGCGTACCCAAATGTTGGAAGAATTGAGCCAGCAGCGTTGGGAAGATGCCAAAAACGGCACACCCAAATATCCCGAAAACGGATTGGCTCAAACCAATGACGAATCGCCTCAATTCGTGAAAGAATACTTTGATTATTACAAAACAGAGCGTGGTTTTCACGAGCGTTCGCTCAACTCAAATGCTTCGTGGACAGTTACGAATGTGATACCGTTTATGAATGCTCCGCTTTTGACCTACATTACAGAGATTTCGCCAAGACCAATATTGTTGATTGCAGGAGAGAATGCACATTCCCGTTATTTCAGTGAAGATGCCTATAAAAATGCGTCCGAACCAAAAGAGCTAATAATTATTCCTAATGCCGTTCACGTGGATTTGTATGATAAGGTTAATATCATTCCTTTCGATAAATTGGAAGTATTCTTTAAAGAGCATTTGAAATAGCTGATGCCTTTTAACAAAGGAAATCAGTACCGCCGCCCGGCCCGGAAATACAAAAGCCCCGCATCACTGCGGGGCTCCGTGACCCTACGGGGATTACAGGCGAACACCTTATAGCGTTTTTGAATTTTGTAAATAACATCAGGTGCCTGTGAATCAGAAATATTTGTGATCCGAAAGAAAGCCTTCTGAAGTACATACCTGACTTATTTACCTACGAAAGTGTGGTCACTTAATGTCTTGATAAAAGCAATAATATCTTGCTTTTCCTGTTCTTCTAATGCTATTCTGCTTCCATTTTCTTTCAGAAAAGGGTCGAGATTATCAGCATATTGTACCCCCTTGTCAAAATAGTCAAGCACCTCTTTTAAAGTAGCAAATTGCCCGAAACTTCCATACGGAGCCGTGTATTCGGCATTTCTTAGAGAAGGTACCCGGAAACTCATATAGTCGGCAAAATTACCGGTTACGCGGGCCCGCCCGGCTTCGTTCGGGTCAGAATTTAAAGGAAACCCTACATTCCGGAAACTTTGATCGGTAAATAATTCCGTACTATGACAGCTGGCACACTTTTGCTGAAAAATCAGGTAGCCTCTTGCCTCACTTTCCGTAAAACTCTCGCCTGAATTCTGCATCACCCGGTCATACTTACTATTAGCGGAGATGAGGGTATAGACGTATTGTGTAATGCCTTTATAAATTCTGTCGGGTGTGATGGCTTCATCGCCGAATGCTTTTCTGAATAAATCCCGGTATTCCGGCTCATTGCTGATCTTTCCGATGACTTCCAGGATAGAAGAGTCCATCTCTTCATGCGTGATGATGGGCACCAGCGGCTGTTTTTCCAGTTGAAGAATGTTGCCGTCCCAATTATAAAACCTCATAAATGCCATATTCTGAAGGGGTGGCGTATTGCGAAGCCCTTTGCGGCCGTAAATACCTGTGGCCTGTGCCTGTGCATCGGTAAAAGCATTGGATCTGTCATGACAGCTGGCGCATGAAATGGTATTATTGGCGCTGAATTTCTTCTCATGAAAGAGCTTTTCTCCTAACTGCACACCGTATTTTGTGGGCCTGTTGGTACTTACAGAAGGGTTTAATGCCGGAAAACCGGAGGGAGTATCCAGGGGCAGTTCAGGATTGTTAAAGGGATTAATATCTGTCTGCCTCTTACAGGAGAGCAGCAGGCATAAGACCGCCACCTTTACTAATTTTTTTTTCATGATCAGATCTGAATAAAGAGCCGCCGGTGTATCTCCGGCGGCTCTGTGGTCTGTTAGTTTTCCACACTTTCAATAGAAAACATCCCGCTGATATCGCTCGTACCGTTCCCGCCCAGGTTATCTACAAATTTTACCATTTGTACGGCCGTATGAATATTGGGGGTGGCGTTGTCGGCCATCCCGGTTCCGGATGTCAGCTTAATGGTATGGATCTTCCCGCTCAGCAGCTTGTCGAAATCAGCTTTAATCGTAATTTTGGGAGCATTTTTACCTACCGAAACCTGGTTCGTCAGATCCAGGGTAATATCGCGGTAAGCATCTACCCCCTGCGTGTAAGCTCCCTCAGTTCCTTCTACGGTACTTCCTGTATGAACAGACATTTCGTTATGGTCTGCGCCATAAAAGCCCTCCAGTTTGGTAAACCGGTAACCGGAGCCCCACTCCCACATCATCTGTGTGTCATTAGCACCGGCTGAGGCATAGAATTTAGGGAACCGGGCCTCATCCAGGGTATTCAGCTCCTTTTTAACACCCAGCCCGAATTTAATCTGCCTGTATTCCCCTGCCGGGATATTGCCAAGTACGTAATCCAGGGTCTGTGGTTTGGAGTGATCCACCACGATAGCCCCTTTATCCAGGTCATTGATCTGGTAGGGGAACTCGCTGCCGTCTGCTTTGATGAGCCTGATATTACTGATAACATATTTGAGCTCTGAAAAACGATGGGCCTGTCCTTCCGCAGAAGTGTTGACAGTGGCCGCAGAAGAAGCGGCATTGCCTAAAACAATCGTGGTATTTTTGAACGTATTGTTGAAATGCAGAGTGATGTTATTGGCTGCCGGGATTTCGTTTTTATCACAGGAAGCCATTACCAACAAGATGGCAAACAAGGAAAAATATTTTGTTAAAGCTTTCATTTTACTTTTTTTAGTTAGAAAATAATATCTGTTAGTTTGAATAAACGGGTATAGGAATCGGGAGGTGGAGTAATGGTTTCCCTTCCGGGGTCGGAGTATATTATTTTTTTATAAAAGGGAATCTGATTCTGCATTTCAGGCAGTACCGTTTTCATTTCGAAATACTTGTCTGAAGCAGGTAAAGCCTCTATCCAGGGGTAAATAATGTATGAATCAGATTCAGCGCCTTCGTTTGCTTTCTTCATTAGCTTTTTCAAAAAGCATGTTCCGTGGCATTGCAGCTCAGGCCTGCTTTTGTTGACACAAAACTCCTGCTCAATGATTTTCCTGTTCAGCTTAAAGTGCATAAAAATCAGCGCCTGCTGAAACCCGATCAGCAGAGATAAGGTGATCCATATGGCACTGAAAGCAGCTTTCATATCTTATAAGCTGAATTTCAGAGAAGTAAAAATGTTACGCCCCATCCGGGGGATATTTCCCCAATCGGCATACGTGCTGTACCAGGCATCCAGGAGATTTTCTGCCCCCACCTGTAAAACGGTGCTGATATTTTTGAGGCGGAATGTATAATCTGCAGAGGCATTCCACACCCAATAATCAGCAGTCTGGTCTTCCCCGTACTCAGGACTGTAATTTCTTTGGATAAAGTCACCGTTAACCGAAGTCTGAAAACTCATTTTCTTATACATAAAATGAATAGAGCTCTGATAGCTTACCGGACGGATAAACGGCAGATTACCCCCCTTATTATCAGTAGCCCGTGCGTAGGTAAGCCCTCCCTTCCAGTGCAAATGCGGAAGGAGATCGTAGCGGGCATTTACAGCCACATTGAAAATCCGGGCGTGAGAGAGGGAAGTGTAGCCCTTTACACCCACCGACTGATAGTTCATGGGGCTTCCCAGGCTTAGAATCCGCCCGATAATATAATTTCGGATATAGAAATTATTCACCCTGGCTTCAATACCGGCCTTATCGGTTTTAAAACCTGCGCTGGCATTGACTTCCCAGGAAATCTCGTTTTTCAGATCAGGATTCCCGATGTAATCGTACCGGTCAAAACTGTTATAAATGTAATAACCGTATGCTTCTGAAACGGAAGGTGCCCTGTGGCCATACCCGGCCCCGGCAGAAAGATCAAAATTATTTGTATTAAATTGATAACCGGCGTGCAGAGCCGGCAGGATCCGGGACTTTTCACGGGGAGCTCCCGGGTGAAAAATCCAGTTGAACTCCGTGTATTGTGAAAAATTGTAATTATAGCCCAGGGAGCCGCCGAAATTCAGCCGGCTTTTGCCGGAGATGTCCCATGAATTAGTCATGGCTATGCTGGCAAACCGGGTGGTCACCCAGGGCCAGCTGTAAGCAAACATGGTACGCTGGCTGCGGTCCTGCGGATACATACGCATTTCTGCAATGGACAAATTGCTGTAGGTGTTCAACTGAATTTCTGAATTGATACTGCCTGCTATCATATTTGCCCTGGAAACCAGGCCGTAGGTGGTGCTCCATCCCGGCATATCCATGTGCACCAGGTTTTCGGGACGTTGGGTATCGTCCATATAATGCTCTACGGCATTGAAATAGAGCTTGGTGTCCCATACCCGGATCAACCCGTTTTCCGACAACTGCTTATAGGAGGCCGAAGTGATGAGTGCTCGGGAAAGCCATAGGTCCATCGGAAGCGCAGGATAACCTACGTCTTTTGCTATATCAAGAATGGCATCTAATCTTACAGATGATAAAGGCCGGATCTTATAGGCCAACCCCAGGGAGGAATTAAATTTATTGTACTGTGAATGTTTCACCTCTGCACGGTTTCCATCGGTATAATTACCCGCCTGGCGGAAAGAAACGCTCCCGTCTGCCACAAACCGCTCACTGGAATACGAGACGTTACCCAGGTTAAAAAATTGCTTGTTATTAAACTCTAAACCTGTCTGATAAGCTCCCCCCCATTTGCTTTCAGTACTGAACGGCGTATTCTTTCTTCTCAGATCAATACTACCTGCTACCGTAGCACCGTGAAGGCTGCCTTCCTGCCCTGATTTAATGTCTATGGTAGAAAGGTTGTTGCTCTCCACATACGAGGTAACCGGGTCCATTTTATCGGTACACGCGCCGAAAATATGCATGCCGTCAATGGTGATGACCGAGCGCTCGGTACTCATGTTATTCAGCATAGGCTCCCAGGCATAGGCTCCCCGTTTAATAAAACTGATCTGGTCGGAAGAAGCCAGGAACTCATCTACGGTAACGGCCATTTTCATTTCCGTCTCAATCTTTTTTTTAGCCCTGGCCATCACGGTTACTTCCTTAAGGGCAATAGTGCTGTCCTGGGCAATAGCGTTTATTCCAAGAAACAAAAAACTTATTATTCCATATATTTTTTTCATGATCTCAGAATAAAATGTCAATGTATAATTCACTTTTTTTACCTTCCACGCCGGGGGTAAAGTCAAGAGGCACCCTGGTGCCTTTTACGATTTTCCCGTTTTGGTTCAGCAGGATAAAATTCAGGGTCCAGTTGCCGGTCATGGTGTAATTGACTACCCCGTGATACAGGCCGTTTTCTCCCTGGGTCAGGTCCCGGTTATTGGGGGAGGAGTGGTTCCCCATAGAGGGTTCCGGCATGCGGGGGTCAAGCTGTAGCGTATAACCGTTTACCTCCGAGTAGGCATTCTGCAGAGAGTCGGTAGAATTCCCGGTGAAGCGGTATAATCCTGCCACCAGTTCGTTTTCAGCTACTTTGGGCTTCTGGGGTGATACGAGGGCGATGATATA